>Ga0153977_1000171_pt1 | contig 16936 bp, 10 predicted proteins | sample TSGA061MetaG_FD_104710 | JGI IMG/M metagenome (GOLD analysis project Ga0153977, IMG submission 104710) | Attine ant fungus gardens microbial communities from Georgia, USA - TSGA061 MetaG | ecosystem: Host-associated > Fungi > Mycelium > Unclassified | place: USA: Georgia, Yuchi Wildlife... | reverse complement strand
TAGAGATCTTCTTTTTAAAAGTAATAGTATATCTTTATTCTTAGGATAGTTATAAGTAAGACAGTAAAACAGTTGTAAGGAATGGATTCTATCAAATTAGAATGTAAAGAGAAAAGGACTGAGGAGTGAATACAGCAAGATCTCTATTATATCTTTTTAGCTTTTGTTCTGAATAGAAAAAAATAAAGGAAAAAAACAAAATTCTGCTTAACTTCTACACATGTTCCACAAAATCTTAAAAATACTATATTTAATTTGCACAAATATCAACTTGCTAAACAGCAACAAACAACCCAGGAACCTAGAGTACAGATTATAGTAGTAAAAGCAGAAAGATAAAGACAGAGATAGATAGTAAAAGTCTAAATCAACTAGATAATAGAGAAATAGAAGAATAAAGATATAGATGCTTTTGATTATAAAGAGTAACAGAGAGAGAGTGATGGAGATCTATATATAGACCAAAACATACAGAAAGATTTTCTGAGAGTTGTGAGTAATAAAAAATTTAAGTACTACTACTTAATAGGTTTTAACTGAATAATATTATAGGATATTGAAAATGAAATTTTTTTTTTTTTTGTTCAAAAATTTATAATGTGGTGCTCAATTATAGTCTATGGCAGACTATCTACAACAAATAGTTTATATTGGTCCCAAAGACTATAATTGTTCTATCACTGACAGAAAATATTATCAGTATTGGAAAAAAAATCTAACCTAAGAGAAGAAAGAACTTGATATAAATTGCTTGTAACCAACTTTCAAATAATACGTCCAGATCTGATGACCTATCATATCTAGAATACGAAATTCACAAAAACTAAGAGAGATAAAACTGATGAACTATTTATAGAAACAGAAAAAAGAAACTAAAAAAGTTCATAGAGGTTTAAGAAACAAGTGATTCTGGAAAGCAAAAACAAATACACTAGAGTGCTTCTTTAGAAACTTGATAAAGTCCTTAACCAATAGTAATGGATTAGTCAAGGGAACATGAGTAAACCAATAATAGTCAGTAAAGATATGTTAATATATTTCTACTTAGTAATAGTTACACAGATACTAAGTACACTCTATAGGAAAAAAGCACTGTTTGAACTCTTCAATAGGAGCATAGTTGAGAATGGCTCTAGTTGTCCTAGTATACAATATGATTGACTTGCTAATAAAAAGAAGCTAGCTACTACCTTTGGTATAAAAGGGCTGGAGAGGCTTATAATTATTACCTTTGAGAGAAAGAAAGTAGTGATTTTAATATAAGAGATAGTTGAAGAAAGTTCTTTAGGTATTCAGACATAAAGCAATATTCTTAGAATGAAGAGTATCAAGAGAAGTAGATGAATATTGACTAGCAGCAATCTAAGTGTTAGTAGCATCTTCATGCACCAAGAAGTAAAGATAAAAATAATCATATAATTCAGATATAATAGTTTTTCTATACTAAAATTCTATATACTTAAGAGTTTAACTAGAACCAAAAAGCTATTATTGCAGATAATATTCTACTATCTGTTCTTCAGTCTATATATTATCTACCTGCTGGCTAACTATTTCTAGAGATTGATATACAGTATATTGACTTAGATATGCTGTCTATTATCTATTCTTACTATTATGCTCTTTCTTTTGACTGTGAAAAACTTATATCTTCAAAAGTCAATTGTTCCAAGTTTAGAATATATTATCTATAAGAACAAATTTAGCTGCCATCTTTGTAAGCTTTTACTGGAGTTTGCAAAATTACTTGACAGGAGATAACTATTGCTCTAGAGAATTCTATAATAATATTCAATAGTATAATGCAGCATTTACAATAACTTCAGTAAGAGTGAAAATTGACAACTCTATTACTAAATAGTCAGATCCTTACTATTTCAAGATCTAAGACAAACTATACCATCTCACAGGTACTTTCCTCTAATATGGTGATTATGATCTTGTTTATGTACAAATCTATATCTTGGACATAATAGAACAGTTGAATATTAAAAGAAATAATAACAGAAACCTTAATTCTGTAGTAATAGATGATATTTAAACAATGCTCCTAGACATCCATTCATATATAGATTGATATTGTTATGTCTATAAACTTATTAGAGAAGGGCCAGTTGATAAACAACAAGAAATTAGGATTAGGTTACATATTGATTTAAAAACTCATAATTTATCTACTGTTGAAGAAATTGCAGTTATTATTCCAGAGAAAGAAGTTTATCATACAATGGATAATAGAAATATAGTATTATAGACAAGAGAAGAATGATTTGAACAAATTAGCCAAAACTGTTCTTCATATGCTGTTTTCCATTATGTTCTGTTATTTCTAAAGGGGGTGAATAGATGGTATTCAAAAATTCTAATTTGTAGTGCTCAACTAAGAGAATCTAAGAAAGTATATAAGATAGATATAGGATAATAACACTGAATAAGTCTTATCAAGACTTATCTAAATCTTACTAATTGTTATTTCATTAACTTATTTTCTCTTTATACTCTAAATTATACTCTAAAAAATCCAGAAAAAAATAGTACTTAAGACTAGAACACATATAATAGATTATAGATAGTTTAAGGAACTGAAATAGACTAACTGAAAGACAATTTAGATAAAAATAATAATGAAAAATGATGAAATTACTAATCTATCAATTAGTAGATATATTATAAAACAACTCCTAGGAAGGAAAATATTTCTCATATATTTATCAACTTGATAGAGAACATCTAAGAATATAATATAGAAAAAGATATGAATAGCATGGGAAGGATTATGTAAGATATAGATAGTTTTTAGTAAGGGTCATGCAATTATAGAAGATAAGTACATAGACCATCTAATATTTGTATAAGTACCTAGGGGAATCCAATAAGGAACTTTATTGAGTTCTTTCTAAACAACCACCTCAGTTGAGCTCTAAGTCCTTATGACTTTACACTAATACAAGAACTCAATCTCCATTGTTAACCCTGCATCTTATAGCCTCAACATCCCTATTCCTACTTACTCTCTCATTATTCTTGCTAATAAGCACAATACTCAAAAGCTTTTTGAAAAGTGGACCCTAGCTGTAAAGAGGACTTTACTATCAGTTAGAGACAGTAGATAGATAGCCTGGACAAAACTCATGTCTCTGTCTGAGACCTGATCTCTATATTAAGTGAGCTCGTATTTAGTCTTTCACTATCAGCTCCATACTACTAGTCTATTATGATTAGTCTATATAAGAGAACAATGGTAATCTTCTAAAGGTCTGTCTAGCTTAGGGGTTTCTTTCTTAGAGATAGTATTGTTTCACCCTTCTTAGTTAGTAGTTAACTATAAGTTCAGACAAAGAAGACCACTCATTCTCTTATGAGGAATCATTACCATTACCATTACCACCACTGTCACATATGTTCTGCCAACAACAACAACAACAGCAACCTATGGGGCAATCTGCCACCCCTGTACTATAGACTTTATCTACTAGGAAGGAACAACTTCTTACCCTTATCACCGGCCTGCAATAGTAGGTAGCTATCCTATTACAACAAAATAGAGGAGCTAGAGTAGAGGTGGCAAAACCTCTATTATTTAGTAGAAGAATGAAGGAAGTGAATGTATTTATTAACACAACTTACTTATATTTGAGTATAAAGATAATAGGAGAATTGGAAGCAACAAAGATAACCTGGGTACTATCCTATGTGCAGAAGAGGGTAGCAGAGGTATAGAAGGATAACCTATTGGATGAGTTATTAAAAGAGGAATCAGAGACAAAGACAGCAAAAGAATTGTTTAGTAAAATGAAGAATAAATTTGGAGAAATAGTAGAGAAAGAACAAAAGATAGAACAACTGAGGACAATTGAGCAAGAAAGGAGAATCTACAATAAATATGTTCAGGAATTCAAAAAGATGGCATGAGAAAGCAGCTATGAGGGATGTTCTCTTATTGAAGAATTCAAAAGGGAGTTAAGTGGAGCACTTAGGAGGAAGTTGGCAGAAGCAGAAAGCCCTTCCAGTACAATAGAAGAATAGCAAGAGAGGGCAATAAGATTAGATAGGAATCAGAGGTAGAGTAGAGCAGAGAAAAGGATGTTAGAGAGAAATACAGTATACCTACAGAGAAATGTACAGTCTAGAGGAGGGTTTGGGGGAGGATCATATAGAAGAAGGGGGAGACAGATCATATAGAGGCCAGTATAAAGGAGAATATCAGAATAGAGGGGGACAGCCAGGGCCAGCAAGGGACCCCAATGCAATGGAGGTGGACAGAAGAAAAGGAGGAGATAGAACATGCTTTGTATATAGAAAGTAGAGCCATATAGCCAAGAATTATTGACAAAGAAAGAGAAGAGAGAGGAGGATAGTGGAAATGCCATAAGAGTTGGCAAAAGATAATGGAGGACAGTGAGCTCCTAGCTGGTCTTCTCAAATATGTACAGTATATTATGCCCAGAGAAACTAGGAAATAAAGTTTCTTGTCAAAGCAACACTAAGGAAGTAAGAGATATGTGGCATATACTATAGCTACTAAGAGAAGTATGAATGAAGATAGAACTAGAGAAGTTGGAAAACTATAAAGGAGTGGCAGTTAAAGCACTACTCAATAGCAGTGCAACTGGGTTATTCATAGATGCCCAATTTACAAAAAGAAAAAGGTCCAACCTAGAAAGGCTAAAAACTCTGCTGTTGGTAAGAAACATAGATGGAACAGTAAACATAGAAGGAGCAATTACATATCAGGTTGAGTGCAATATGTTCTTCAAAGAATATATAGAAAGAGTAAGAATAAATGTATGTAATCTGGAGAGGATAGAGGTAATATTGGGTATGCCATGGTTAGCTGTTTATAACCTAGAGATAGATTGGAAAAAGAGAGAGATAAAGATAACAAAATGTCCATTTATATATGGAAAAAAGAAACAAGGAGAAAAGGAAAAAGGAAGTGGAGGAGTTGGTGCCAAAAAGATTTTGGAAATAAAAAAGAGTGTTTGGAAAAGTAGAGTCAGAAAAAATGCCAGTACAAAAAGCCTAGGATCACACAATCAAGTTAAAAGAAGGCTTTATGTCTAAAAAAGAGAAGGTATACTCATTGTTGAGAGAAGAGTGAAAGGTACAAGTATTCATGGAAGATCAATTGTAAAAAGAATACATTTGACTATCAAAATCTCCATAGACATTACCAGTACATTTTATAGCTAAAAAAAATGGCAAGTGATGAATGGTACAAGATTATAGGCATATGAACCAGTAGACTATCAAGAACAGGTATCCATTACTATTGATCACCAATATCTTGGATAGAGTAGACAGTAAAAGAGTTTTTATGAAGCTAGACTTGAGATGGGGGTACAACAATATCAGAATCAAAGAAGAGAACAAATAGAAAGCAGCATTTACAATACATATTAGAGCCTACAAGCCAACCATAATGTATTTTGGGCTCACAAACTCCCCTGCTACCTTTTAGACAATGATAAACAATCTGTTCCATAACATGATAAATTAAGAGAATACAGCCACCTTCATAGACAACATCATTGTAGCAACAGAAACAGAAAAGAGACATAACAAAATAGTAGAGAAAGTGTTAAAATGACTTGAAGAAAATAATCTCTTTGTAAAGCCAAAAAAGTATAGGTAGAAGGTGAAGAAGGTGGAGTTTCTAGAAGTAGTAATAGGACCAAAGGGAGTAGAAATACAGAGGGAAAAGATAGAAGAAGTTCTAAGCTGGCTAACACCAAGAAACATAAAGAAGATGCAAAAGTTTCTGGGACTTGCCAACTACTATAGGTGATTTATTAAGAACTTTGCAAAACTTGCAGTACCACTACATGTGTTAGTCAGAAAGGAGGAGAAGTGGAGATGGAAAAAAGCACAGGAGAAGACATCCAGAAAGCTAAAAAAGACCTTTACAACAGAGCTAGTCTTGGCAATACTAGACTTAAACAAAAAAATATGAGTGAAAGCAGATGCATTGGACTATGCAACAGAAGGAGTGTTGTCAACAAAGTATGGGGATGGAAAATGGAGGCTAGTAGTCTTTATCTCTAAGACACTGAACACAACAGAACAAAACTATGAGATTCATGACAAAGAAATGTTGGCAGTAATTTGATGTCTAGAAGCATAGAGGCATTACCTAAAGGGAGCAAAAATGGAGTTTAAGATCTAGATGGACCATAAAAACCTCCAGTATTTCATGATAAGTCAAAAGTTAAACTGGAGACAAGTCCAGTAGGCCTTATACCTGTCACACTTCAACTTCACTTTAAAACATGTTCCTGGGAAAAGCATGGGTAAAGCCAATAGACTGAGTTAAAGGGCAGATTGGCAGAAAGAGATGGAAAAAAATAACAAAGATAGAATACTAATCAAGCTAGAGTGGGTAAGGGGAGTAGAAATACTAGTAGAAGATGGAAATCTAAAAAAAAGAATTAAGAAGGTGTAGGAAGAGGATGAAAAAGTAATAAAAGTAGTAGAAGAACTAAAGAAAGCAGAAATAAAAAGCCTCTGAGATGAGGAGTGGTTGATAAAGAAAGAAGTAGTTATGAAAGAAGGACAAATATATGTCCCAGAAGAGAATCTAAGAAGAGAGATAGTATATCTATACCACAATATGCTAGTAGAAGAACATGAGGGAAGATGGAAAACAACAGAGTTGGTTACAAGAAATTACTGATGGCCAGGAGTTACAAAGGAAGTAGGGAAATATGTAGATGGATGCAATACCTGTCAGTAATATAAAAACAAGAGTGAGGCTCCAACAAGGAAACTTATGCTAAACAATCCCAGAGAAATTATAGAGTTATATTTCAGCTGACTTCATTACCAAACTATCTCTGGCTCAAGGTTACAATGTAATTTTTGTAGTTTGCAACTGTTTCAGTAAAATAGTATATTTTATAGTAACTATAGAGAAAACATTGGCAGAAAGGCTTGCTTAGTTTTTAGGGATCATATTTGGAAATTATATGGCCTTCTAGAAAGTATCATATCAGATAGAGGGGTATAGTTTACAACAGAAATAATGAAGAAACTGAATGAGTTGTTGAGGATCCAGACAAAGCTGTCAACAGTCTATTATTTCTAAACAGATAGACAAACAGAAAGAATCAACTAGGAACTAGAATAATATCTAAGGGTCTTTATCAATCACAGACAGAAACAGTGGCCAGATTGGCTAGGGACTGCTGAATTTGCATATAATAACAAAATCTAGGAAAAGATAAAAGCAGTATTAAAAAAAGTGCAAAAGGAGATAAAGAAGTATATAGATAGGAAGTGAAGTGAAGGAGAAAAGTATAAAGTTGGGAACTTAGTACTATTAAATACAAAGGATTTCAAATAGCAGATGATAGGAAGGAGGTCGGAGAAGTTAACAGAATGATTTGTGGAGCCTTACAAAGTCAAAGAAATTGTCTCAACCAATGCTATAGAATTAGAATTACCTAGTTCTATTAAAATACACCCTGTAGTCAACATAAGTTGAGTACAATTGTACAGGCCCCAGGTAGAAGGACAAAGGAAAACTTTACCAAAACCAGTTATCATCAAAGGAGAAAAGGAATTCAAGGTAGAAAAAATACTAAACAAAAGAATAGTCAGGGGAAAGGAAAAATTCCTAGTACAATAAAAAGGGTATACAGTAGAGGGAGACACTTGGAAAAGTAGGAAAAACCTGAAAAATGCAAAGAAGCTAGTTAAAGAGTTTGAAAGGGAGTATGAGAAAGAAGCTGAAGAAGTAAGGCAATAGAAGAAAGAAGATGACAAAAAAGAGTTCTCAAGAGAACTCCCAGGGAGGTTTATAGCAAAAGTACTATAGAGGTGGTCAAATAAAAAATACAAAAGACAAAGGGAAAAAAGATAGAAGGAGAACTGAAAACAATGGAAAAATTCCTCAGGATGAGAAAACTTAAAAGGGAAACTATGTTATAAGACAACTTTCAGAAAGGAAAATATTTCTTATACATTTATCAACTTGATGAAGAACATCCAAGAATACAATGTGGGAAAAGATATGAATAGCATGGGAAGGATTATATAAGATATAGATAGTTCTTAGTAAGGGTCATACAATCATAGGAGGTAGATATATAGACTACCTAATATTTGTATAAGTATCTAGAGGAATCTAATAAGGAACTCTATTGAGTTCTTTCTGAACAACCACCTCGGTTGAACTCTAAGTCCTCATGACTTCACACTAACAAGATAGTTACTTTCACATCTTAGATCATTGTAGATATACCTTGTCTATAATAACCTCCTTTTCTACTATAAAAGAGAAAATAATAGTATTCTCTTTCAGCAAGACAGTTTTATACTCAAGTATTGAAGTATATTGATTTTTGTAGCTATTTCTTGATACTACTGGCATTTTGTGACTAATCCTACTATGACTACTTTGATTGTTTAGTTAACATAGTGTTTGGTTCTATCACTACTTTGATTGGCATCAGTTAACATTACTTTATTAAGTTGGTACTATCACTACTATTGATTGACTTGATTGTTGGCATATTATTATTGAAATACTATTGGTAGATCCTTAAAATTACTTACAGTAAGCATATTAGCTTAATAAATTATAGAGAAATTAGAAAATTGATATTTAAATTGCTGGCAATCCTTTATTATTGGATACTACTACTAGACCCTTATCATCACTCCCAGTGAGTTTATTGCTTCTATAAATTGTGAAAAAATTAGAAATATTAATATTAATTATTAGCAGTATATTATTGTGTTTATTTATTGAATACTATTGAAAAACTCCTTTATTATTTACATATAGTAAGTCTACTGAGCATATAAATCATAAAAAATGCAAAATTTAACATAAATTATAGATAGAACCTTACTGTATTTATTTATTAAATACTACTATAAGCTGTATAAGCTTTAAATTACCCAAAGTAAGAATAGTATTTTGATTTAAGTAAAAGAATATGAACTAATTGGTTGTTAGTAAAAAAACTATCATTATATACAGATGGATTCTATTGAATTAAAACATTAAGCCAAAAGAGCTAAAGAATAAGTACAATATAATATAATTGTTCTAGAAAACCATCATCTATCTGTTTTACTCTAAAATATCTCTTTTGCTTTTGTTCTAAATAAAGAAAAAGAAAGAAAAGGGCATTATAAGACCTCTTTATCTGTTATACAAAATCTTGATGATGCTATACTTGATCTGCACAAATAATAGCTTGCTAATTAACAAGTTCAAAGATTAACTAATGATATACCACAAAATATAAGAAATAGTATTTCTACTTTGAACTATCTACAAGTACTAGAAAAAGAACAGTAGAGAAATAAGCTGCTAATACAAGCTATAAATAGATAAGAGCAGGAAAAAGTAGCTCAAGTATATAGAGAGGAGACTTTGAGAGCAAAAATAAAAAAACAAAAACAAGTAGAAAGAAACCAGTTATTACAGTAGCATAGATTAATAGAACAATTGGAAGTACTACAAGCAAAAAAAAGAGTCTGTTCAAATAGTTCAAATCAATCAAATAATAGAGAAGTGGAGGAATGAGGATATAGATGTTCTTGATTATAAAGAATATTCTAACAGTTGTAAGTGACATATTTGACTGATTGTTAATACATAAATATTGACCAGATATAATAGGATATTGAAGAAGAAAATATTCAAGATTTACATATAGAAGATAATATAATTAAGGTATTATATTTTTTGAACACCCAAATCCTATATACTTAAGAATTAAACTAGAATCAAAAAACTATTACTCTAGATGACATTCCACTACCTATTATTTAGTTTATATATTATCCACTAGCAGAACAACTATTTCTAGAAGCCAATATACAATATGGTAACTTAGACATCTAAGAAAGTATACTGCATTACATATGGGATAATAGATGATATATATATATATCTAATTATTCCTATATCTTTTTTTTCACTCAAAAATTCCAATAAATTCATTAAAAATTAGAAAGAAATTCAGGAAAATCAGAAAAAGAAACAGAAAATTAGAAAAAGTATTAGAGGAAGGAAGTATAGTATACTGTAGACTATTGGAGAAAAGAAATATAGTAGACTAGAGATAATACTACTGGAAGTTATTGAAAGAAGAAAATATAGCAAATTACAAACTGTTAGAGGAAAGAAGTATAATAGACTGCATACAATACTACTGACTATACATACTGCAGACAAGAGTATATTGGAGAAAGGAAATATAGTACACTATAGACAATACTAAGACTATTAGAGAAAGAGAACATAGCAATCTGACAGATAATACTGTATACTATTATATAGACTGTTAGAAGTAGAGAGCATAGCAGCCTACTAGATAATACAATATTAACTTCACTCAGAATTAGTAAAGAGTTTAGGTTAGACCAGAGATCTAGATAAAAACCTTATCTATTATATATACAAAACTGAACATGGAATGATATTTGCTTAGCTAATGCTTAGCTAATGCTTAGCCAATGCTTTACAAGCATTTGTTAGTACACTTGCTCTTTTTTTCTATAAATTCAACAAAATTTATTAAAAATTTGTATAAATTTAGAAAAAATCAGAAAAAACTGTAAATTGAAAAAAGAAAGTATAATATACTATAGACTATTGGAGAAAAGAAGTATAAAGGACTAGAGACAATACTACTAGAAGTTATTAGAGAAAGACAGTATAGTAAACTAAAAACTATTGGAGGAAAATAGTATAGCAAATTATAGATAAGACTACTAGCAGTTATTGAAGAAAGGAAGTATAGCGAACTACAAACTATTAGAGAAAAGAAGTATAACAAACTACAGACAACCTACAATCTACTTACTATATACATTATAGACAAACTGTTGGAAAAAAGTATAGCATACTATAGACAATATTAAAACTGTTGGAGAAAGGAAGCATAGTATCTAATAGACAACACTATATACTATTATACAGACTATTGGAGGCAGAGAGTACAGCAACCTGCCAGATAATACAATATTAATTTCACTTGGAATTAATAAAGGGTTTAAGTTGGACTGAAGATCCAAATGAAAACCTCATTTAGTAAGTATGCTATATTATGTATAGAATGATAATTAATACATATATGTATCTAATTATTTTTACACCATCTCTTTTTACTCAATTTACTCAATAAATTCATTATAACTTAAAAAAACTCAGGAAGAATTTTAAAAAATTATAATTGACTTTTTCTTTTCTTTTCTTATTTTAATAGAATTTAAATAAATAAATTTAATCAGAACAACCCTTTTGTTTTTATAATTCAACCCAAATTACATATGTAAGAGAAAAATAAATATATATAAATATATAGTAATACTGCTAGTTTATTGATTTCTCTGTTTTCAATCATTATCTCCTATTCTTTCTTTTTGCTCTTTTACCCTTCTACTTTCTCTATACCTTGATTGAATACTGGGCCCTAGGTATAAAGGAAACAGTACTTTATAGCTATGGTATAGAGTGTAGTTAGTATGACTAAGCTTAAGTCTATCCTTTTAGACAGATAGTTTTCTTAAGTAATATTGTAGTAGTATATTTGTATACTCTTCTATTAGTAACCTGGTACTTGGGATCTATTATGATTCTTATATACAAAAGAATAATAGTTGTTTTTTAAAAGAGTTGTTTAGAGTAGGAATCTTCTTTTTAGAAATGATAGTATACTTTTATTTTTAGAGTAGTTATAAGTAAAACAGTAAGATAATTGTAAAAGATGGATTCTATTGAAGAAAAATATTAAGCTAAGAGAGCTAAGGAGCAAGTATAACAATAGATAGTTGTTTTAGAGAACTATTATCTATCTACTTTACTCCAAAATATTTCTCCAACTTGTTACAGTTGTACTATAGACTAGTAGTCATATACTGTATAGTTTACCACTATATCAAAAAGACAACATCAGCAAGGCTACTTGTTAATAAGGGTCCAGCTATTTATATAGTTCTTTGAACAGGTATTTTGTTATACCTCTATGTTACTATTTAGTAGTCACTTTGTTGTGACACAACTCTTATTTGGAATAAAGATAGTGGAAAGAGAAAAAGAAGACAATTTTATATAACTCCTACATATGTTCCATAAACTCTTGAGGATGTCATACTTGATTTGCATAGATATCAACTTGCTGAGCAACAACAGAAAACAATTCAGGAATCTAGAGTATATATTACAATAGTAGAAGTAGAAAGACAGAGACAAGTAAATAATGTTCAAATTGATTAAATAATGGAAGAATAGAGAAATGAAGATGCAAATGCTCTAGATTATAAAGAGTAGCAAATTTTTGAAAACAGAGGGGATAATAGAGATCTATATGTTGATAGAAATATGCAAAAGAATATTATAATCAACCTTATATCACACAGAAGTTCTCCATAAGGCTTAGATATGTCTTACTTCTTTTATTAATATTTTTCTATTTGTATAGTAGCTTAGTCAGTACTTCATTGTTGGTATATGTTCTTTACTCAGCAGACCTCATGTCTACCATATACTCTCCTCACCCCTACCTTATAGTATATATATATATATAGCAGTAGGCACCCATCTGTATTCCCTATGCTTTACCAATTGTATTATTCCCTTCTCCTTTACTCTCTAACTTATTTTCAAGTCTTTATTGAGTATTACAACCTGAGTTATTTCTTAAGGTTGTAACATTTAGTAAAGTATTATTGATTTATCTTGCAACTGAAAGAATGGTATTTTAGCAGACTGGCTGTTGGTATATTGCAAAAATTGCTGTTGAATATACAATTGGAGCACAAAAGGTTAAAAACCTCAAAGAATGACTCAGCTCAGTTTACATTAGTAAAAAACAGTCAGAGTACCAAGAGTCCAAAGAATAGGACATACAAGAAATAGAATTAGAAGCCAATGAAATAGACAGTTAAAAAGAACTTAATGAGTTAAGTGATGTACTATTAGTAGAACAATCCAAAAAGAATATGTCCAGAATATGAGCAAGTATACCAGCATCAGTAGCTAGAATAGCATCAGCATCAGTACTAACAGAAATAGTAAACTACAAATCAATGGTTTCAGAACCTGAATAGTTCAATAGAGACAGAAAGATGTTTGAAGATTGGTGAAAAGCAATGAAGCTCTATTTAAAAGCCAACAAGGTCACAGACACTGAAAAAAAAATCATAACAATATTAGATAGATTTAGAGAAGGAATGTTATGAGAGCCCCAAAAGAGGAAAAGTTTTCCAAGCATTTGAACACTTAATCCAAAACCTCAAGACATACAATAGGGTTAAAGATATAAATAGTGTAGGAACTAGGGTCATGTGACAAGGTCAGGTAATCACAGAACATTCTGGAAGAACATAACTAAGAGTACAGCCACTGTAAAAGTAGTATAAGTAGAAGTCCAATCCAATAAAGAACTCTATCAAGTTCTTTTTGAACATCCATCTAGGGTGATCACTATCAGCTCTATACTACCAATCCATTGTGACCAGTCTATGCAGGGGAACAACGGTAACCTCTTAAAGGCCTATCTAGCTTAGAGATTCCCTTCTTAGAGATAATATTGTTTCACCCTTCTTAGTCAGTAGTCAGTCATAAGTACAGATGAAGAAGACCATTCATTCTCCTACAAGGAATCATCACCATTACCATTGCCATTGCCAATGTCTTGCCAACAACAACAGCAACAGGGGGAATACCCCTCAGTACCCATTCCCCTCCAAACCAAAGAGGAGCAATTCCTCACCATGATTGTGACCCTGCAGCAGCAGGTCAACACCATGTTCCTTCAGCAACAGAGGAGCAGAGTAGAGGTCACAAGACCTCAAGTTTTCAGTAGGAAGATAGAAGAGGTGAGTGCATTTATTAACACGGCTTGCCTATATATTAGAATGAAGATGATAGAAGAAGCAGTAGTGACCCAGGTAGCCTGGGTGTTGTTATATATACAGGAAGGAATAGTGGAAGCATAGAAGGATAACTTGCTGGATAAGCTGGCTAAGGGAGAGTCAAAAGTGGAATTGGTAGAGCAGCTGTTCACAAAGATAAAAAATAACTTTGGGGAAACATTGGAGGAGAAAAGGAAAATAAAACAGCTGAGAACAATTGAGCAAGGAGGGAGGACCTACGATAAGTATGTATAGAAATTCAAAAAGGTCACTAGGGGGAGCGGCTATGAGGGAAGACCCCTTATCAAAGAATTCAAGAGAAGGTTGAATGGAAGTATTAGGAGAAAGCTGGCAGAAGCAGAAGAACCACCAACCACCATTGGAGAGTGGCAAAAAAGAGTGGTGAGGCTGGATAGAAATCAGAGGCAAAGCAGAATGGAAGAGAGGATGTTGGGGAGAAATATAGTATGCCCAGGGAGAAATGCATAGCCTAAAGGGGGAGGATTGTATAGAGGAAGAGGGGGGCAAATAACATAGAGAACGGAAGAAGGGTATAGAGGAGGAAATACACTCAATAGAGGGGGAACTCAAATGGGTCCAAGAAGAGACCCAAATGCAATGGATATAGATAGAGGAAAAGAAGGAGACAGGACATGCTATGTATGTGGGAAGTGAGGCCATATGGCCAAAAATTGTTGGGAAAGGTATAAAGGAAGAATAGTAGAAAATTGGTCCTATTTGATGTCAACATAGAACAAACCTTCTTTCTTTGTTGTAGAAAATAATGTTGGGCCATTCAGGATTTTAACTAATACTGTATTGTCAGCAACTGAGAAGAAAGTGTCTGCTCCACTCTCAAGTATTTTAGAAACTGAGATCAAGTTTGATTGAAGACTTGGAGTATATACAGTGTTGTTGAGGATAATGGTCCTCAATTTTCTGTCTACTCTGGTGTTAAACTTGACAGTACCCCTTCCAAGAATAATAAAAGTGAATTCTATAATAGCTTAGAAATGCTCTGATTTAGGAGAGAATCTGATATGAAAAGAGATTTGTCAGCAAAGCAATGGTCACTGGTACCTGAATTGATAATAGTGACAATACTTACTAGATGCAGTCGAGAAATTTGAAGTATAGATAGACTACAAAAATTTCAAATATTTCAAAAAACCATATAAGCTTAATGGACAATAAGCAAAATGGTATTTGAAACTACAAGACTATAACTTTACATTACACCATATTCCAGAAAAGACAAATATGAAAGCAGATGTACTTTCAAGATGAGAAAAAGTGGACACCAAGGATAACAACCAGGACATATAAATGCTAAAAGAAGATTTATAGTTATAAAGAACAATAACAGAAACACTAATAGCACTGCTTAGAACTGGATACTTTGAAGTCAATGGAGGAGAACTAAAAGAATGCATAAAGAAACTACAAACAAGAGAAAAAGAGGTAATAAAAGAATTAAAAAAGAAAAATAAACAGGCATGGAAAGAAGATGGAATTATTTACATGAACAGAAAAATCTACATACCCAGAAATCACCCACCTGTATTCTCTATGCTTTACCAATTGTATTATTCCCTTCCCCTTTACTCTCTAACTCATCTTCAAGTCTTTATTGAGTGTTGCAACCTGAGTTACTCCTTAAGGCCATAACAGAGAATCTCCTTAGAGTTATAAGTCACATATCTAATAATCATTGATAAATGGATCTAACTGAATATATTACAGAATGTTGAAGAAGAAAATATTCAAGAGTTACATGTAGATGATAATATAATTCAGATATGATAGTTTTTCAACAACAAAACTTTATATACTTATATATTATCAGAATCAAGAAGCTATTGTTGCAGATGATATTTCACTATCTGTTTTCTATCCTATACTTTATCCACCTACTAAACAGCTATTCTTAGAGACTAATATTCAGTATATGAACTTGGGAATATTGGCTGTTATTTGTTCTTATTGTTATGCTCCCCTACTGGTTGATCTTCCTATCTTACTAGAGAATATCCACTTTAGAAAAAAGGTTCTTAAATATAACAGTGATAAAGAGGGTGCTTTTCTTTCTTTAGTTAATATGGGGCTTTATGCTCTCAACTTCTTAGATCTGGACTCACTCTCTGAAGCTGTCTCTAGAGTATTTACTAATACTTGGGAGGCTAATGCTAGGTCCATCACTGTTACAATTCAATCCAAGGAGTAGTAAAATAATAAGTATAGGAGTGTACTTGAGTCTTACAAATGTATAAGAGCCAGAGAGGACTGGTACTCATTTTGCTCTACTACAAGGAGTACTAAATGATCTTTTTTTGACAACAGGATTGCAAAGATTGCATCTACTAACAAGTGCTCATGGGATCTTATGAGTTGGGTCAAGCAGTATAAGTTACTTGCAGTGGAGGCTATTCAGTATCAAGGCCTCCTCTGCAATTTTCTTCCTAACCTGTGGCATGCTCTTTATTGATCATATAATATAGCAGCTAACCATCCTTTTCAGTTAAATATTCTAGATGATGTCCCTTGCCTAGCCTCTTGGCCATGGGTGTCTTTCTTCATACTAAAGTTAAACAAGACCCTTAAGGCCTGTTTTAACATTTCTGCTCTAGATTCTGATTATGTTACTTGGTGCTATTTCAAGAGTATTCTTGCTAATAATATTTGTGCAGCTGGCATTCTCTCTTTGGCCAACTTCTGTATTACTCTATGGCACTGATCTTATTACTTCAAGGAGTCAGTCTCTGTCATTATTCCCAAGCCAGGCAAACTGGCTTACAACACTTCTAAGGCCTTTTAGCCTATTGTTCTACTCAACACACTGGGCAAGCTCATTGAGAAGATGATTGCTTGGCAACTTCAATTTGATGCTATCAAGCATAGTGTTCTTCATCCTAACTAACTTGGTAGTATCTCTCAGAGATCTACCAAGAACACTGGGCTCATCTACTTGGTCCACTCTGGCTGGGCCAAAGACCTCAAGACCAGTATGGTGGCTTTTAACATTGCTCAATTCTTTTCTTCTCTGAATCACAGTATACTCACT
>Ga0153977_1000168_pt1 | contig 17054 bp, 13 predicted proteins | sample TSGA061MetaG_FD_104710 | JGI IMG/M metagenome (GOLD analysis project Ga0153977, IMG submission 104710) | Attine ant fungus gardens microbial communities from Georgia, USA - TSGA061 MetaG | ecosystem: Host-associated > Fungi > Mycelium > Unclassified | place: USA: Georgia, Yuchi Wildlife... | reverse complement strand
TTTCGGCAATAGCTTATGGCAAGGCTTCCACGCCGCTAAAAGCCACTGTGCCTATATGAGAAACCATGCCCCCTGAAACTCCTCCCAACACCCTTTGCCTGTTGATCCTTCTCCTGGCGCTATCCGGGCAGCTTGCTTCTTGCCTTTATTTCGCCCTGTTTTCAACCAGAAATCTGCGTCAGCCTGCCACCCTTAACAGCCGGCAGCGCAAAACTTTTCAGCAAAAGCGCGATGGCAAGTCTTGCGCCCCGGCTCAAAAGCCGCTGCGCCAATATAGACGCATACACCCTGAAACTCCTGCCGCCATATTCTGCCCGCCGGCATTGTTTTGTCTGAAAAATTACTCTGTTCGATAAGGCAATACAGCACAATAATGCCGCGCTTTATTGCTTTTTTAGCGCCTGCTTACAAATAAAACAATGCAAAAAACAAAAAAAACGCTCTTCACTTTTTTCTGCCGAAACTGCGGTGCAATTTCTGCCATTGCAGGGTGACAGGATTGGACGCCCGGCGCGGCTGCCGGGCCGCGGCCGGCGCGGTTTCCTTATCCATATAAGGCAGCCGGCTGATAAAATGCTCTACTTCTTGCGCCAGCAGGCGATAGGTTGGCGGTAACTGGGTAAAATATATGTCATAATCGGCTGAATCTGCCGGCATAGCGGCAGTATTTTCATGAATCGGAGAGGATTGAGCGGCAAATACCAGTTTCCTTTTTTCTGCCGCCGCCTGTTCGGCACTCATCTCGCCATCACGCAGCGCCCGCTCCAACCACAACCAGGCCGCCATTTGCATGACTTTTACTCCGAGTTTTTTTCTTTCCCGCTCATAAAATCGTGCCAAAGCCGGGGGAAAATATTCTGCCCCCTCACTGCCGGCGCCGTTAAAATAGCGGCTGACTTTATCTGCCAAGGCCAGACCGCCGGCAAATAATATATCAAAGCCCCGGGCAAAGGCCCGATGCTCCGCCATAATTACCATATTGGTCGCCTGTTTGGGCAAATTATGTTTTGCCGGCGCTCTTTTGGCCATTATTCTGCTTCTCCGGGGTTGCACCCCAATATTTGCACCAATCTTAACGAATTTTATTTGTCAATAAAAAGTGAACCACCGCCGGCCAGCCAGTTGTCCCAGCCGCAAAGGCGCGTCTTTCTCAGTATTTTCATTATAAAACAGGGGCGCCACCCGGCCTATGAATTTTTTCATTTATGCAAAGAAGCTTGCCGTTAAAGTTAACGCCCATGCATCAAACAGGGTAAGGACACAATAAAAGCCGGGCGGTGAGCTGCTCACTGCCCGGCCTGTTAGCCAAATGGCGGAAAACAAATTTTAGCACAATCAGACTTTGAGCGCTGCCGGCTGCAAAACCTCTATTCTGCCGGCGCTATAAGCGGCTTCAACCGCGGCCGGGGCAGCATTATCGGCGGCAATAATAGCGGCCGGTACCGGTGCCGGCGCAGCTTTGCGAAAACCGGCCAGCCATTCCAGATAATAGGCATAAGCAAATTGTGCCGTAATGCCGGCAGCTATCAGCAAACTGTCTGAAGCAAGGCCGCCCGCCGGATTTGCCTGTTTTAACACCTGGCCGATCATGGCCAGCGCTGTGCCGCAGGCAAAAACCGGCAGGCTGTATTTGCCCAAAATCGCCAAAGGGTGATGCGCACCGGTGCGCGCCAGCCTGGAAAAAGCCGGTACTGCAATAATCACATAGGCAATAGCCAGAATATGCAGCAAACGCGGCAAGGATAAAAATGTCTTGTTAAATCCGGCCAGATTGTAAGGCAGGCCGAAAGTCGGGTCAATCCACCACAAACTCCACCGCACCCAAACCAGCGCCAAAATCAGATACCCAATGGCAAGCGCCAGCAAATAAGGGCTGCGCGGCAAAATCCCGCCCTTTTTGCTCCAGATAGCGGCGCACAGGCCGATAGTGAACAAAAACTGCCATGAAAGCGGGTTTAAAAACCACACGCCCCCAGTGGGGTAATTAGGCGGAGCAATGCCGTAAACAGCAGCAAACACATAAAGCGCGCCGGAAAGCACCAGCAAAAGCGGCATATTTTTATGCGCCATATACAGCATTAGCGGCGCGCACAGCATCAGCACCATATAAAGCGGCAAAATATTATTATAGCCCAGCTGGTGCCCCAGAGTCACAATACCGATAAAGGCCTTGGCCGGCTCGGCCATAATCGGGGCAATATTAATCTCACCCAGCAATTCGGCCCGGTGCAGATAAAGCGCGCCGCCGCAAAAAACGGCAAGACTGACCAGAGTTAACATAATATGGGTGCAATAAAGCGTGAAAGAGCGCTTCCACATTTTAAACATTAGCGGCAGGCGCCGGCCAAAGGTAAATTTGTGACCATAGGCCAAACCCACAGCCAGGCCGGAAACCAGCACAAAAGCCTCGGCAGAATCGGAAAAACCGAAATGCTTGTGGGTGATATACTCAAATATTGTGCCGGGAATGTGATTGATAAAAATGGTCAACAGCGCCAGCGCACGCAATACATCAAGCCGCGTATCCCGAAGGCCCGCCATATTACGCGCAATAGCGGCAGCCGCTAGGCGGTTATCCGCCGCAGCTTTTTGCTCGCTTGCCGGTATTTTATTATCTGTTTTTGCCGCAGATAAATACACTGTTTTCCCTCCGATGAGCCGAATTTTGCCCCTGCAACTGTTTTTACAAGACAAAAAACCGCTTTTCTTCAGGCATTATACGGCTTTTGGCCTGAAATTGAGAGTCTTAATTACAATTTTGCTTTCACTTTATTTTGCCTGTTGAAATATTCTCTGCTCCGGCTTTATAGTGTTACAGCCGGCAGTAAAACCAATAGGACAGCAGACAGGAAATTATCATGGCCGCGACAGATTATGACCGCTTTCCCCGCCTTATGCTGACTTATGATATAAGGCGCCGCCTTGCCCCGGCTTTATTGGCCGATATGCTGGCTATTGAGGCGTGCGCCGCCATTATCCTTTATGATTCCGGCGATAAAGCCGAAGAAGCCGTTTTTCAAAAAGCCGCTGAGCCGTTGGTGCCGCTTATCCAGAATTGCGGCCTGCCGGTCTTGATAGCTGAAAATAGCAGCCTTTGCGGCCGCCTGAAGGCTGACGGCGTGCATATAGAAGAACAAGATGCCCAAAGCCCGGAAATTTTAGCCGATATGCGCCGGAAATATGGGGAAAAGCGCCTGCTCGGTTATGGCAATCCGCATAATCGCCATAATGCGCTGGAAGCAGGAGAACAGCGGCCGGATTATATGTTTTTCGGCAAATTGGGCAAAGATAAAAACCCGGCGCCGCACCCGCGCAATGTGGCGCTGGGAGCATGGTGGGCAGCCATTGTGCAAATTGATTGCATTATTCAGGCAGGCAGCGCTTTGGCCAATCTGGCTGAGCTGACGGAAACACAGGCTGATTTTATTGCCGTGGAGGAGGCTGTTTTTGCGGCATCTGACCCGCTGGCAGCGCTGGCGCAAGCGCGAAATCTGCTGGCGCGCCGGGTGCAAACGGGCAGGGAAATATAAACGGCCAAAGCTTCCGGCACTAATCGATTAGCATAAACGGGCCTGTAAGGGGCAGCAAACAGGGGTTATATAATGTCACACAAATTTTTCGGCGCAGCCTTGCTGGTATTTTATGCCGGCCTGGCGGATTTTGGCGCCCATACGGCTTTCGGTATCAATAATGTCACCCTGCCGCCAACAGCGCGGCCTGGCGAGGCAGCGGCCGATACGGGCAATAAGGCAAGGATAAGCGGAGAAGAAAGTCAGCCGGCAACAGCGCCGGCAGACCCTGCCAAATGGTTAAAAAAAGGCGATTATGATTTTGCTTATGACGCCTATAGCTCCGGCCATTTTAAAACCGCCTTTCAAAATGCCATGACGCGTGCACAAGCAGGCGATATTTACGCCCAGACTTTAATCGCGATGCTCTATATGGAGGGGCGCAATGTCCCGCTTGATCCGCAAAAAGCCGTTTACTGGTATGGCCGCGCTGCCAAAGGCGGCGATCCGGCGGCGCAATTGCGCTATGGCATTGATATATTTAACGGCCTGCACGGCATAAAAGACCAGCAACAGGGAGAGATTTATATTCGCCGCGCGGTTCAGGCCGGTGTGCCGCAGGCCTATTTTTACTACGGGCAAATTATGATGGATAATGCCCCGGCTGATGAACGCGCCGATATTGGGCTGGAATGGTTTTTGCGCGGCGCGGCTTTGGGTGACGGCAGTGCCGCTTATGCTGCCGCCAAAATTCTGGCCGAAGGCACAGCCAAAATTGCCCGCAATGATAGCCAGGCGCGCTTATTGCTGGAAGCCGCAGCCAATAGCGACAGTGTAGCCGCGCAAATTGAGCTGGCGGGGTTTCTGGTAGAAGGCCGCGGCGGCGCCAAAGATGAAGAACAGGCTTTTGATCTGATGAAAATGGTGGCCGTAGCCGGGGTGCCGCCAGCACAAATCACCTTGGCGCGCTATTATCAACAGGGTATCGGCACCAAAACAAATATAGTCAAAGCTGCTGCCTGGTATATGGTGGCCAAAAGGGCCAATTATATTTCAGATGATTTGGAAGATATGACAGTAAAACTGACACCGCAGCAAATAAAACAGGCAAGACAGGCCTCTAATCATTTGTCTGAAGCGCCTTGATTGCCGTATTCTCCCCTGCCGTAAATGACACCAGACCATTATCGGAGAATCCGATAGGAGGAGAAAAGCAGATTTTCACTCAGGCCCGGCCGCTATCGGCCCTTTTTCGGCTTGCTCATTCAAACAAGCGAAGAAAGCCCTCCCTCGCCCCTGAGGAAGACAAGCCGCCATACAAAAAAGCTCAATCAGGTGAAAAAAAGAGAATCCCGCTTTATCCCTATAGCCGTTCAAGCCGGGCACTGAAAAAGATTTTGTCAGAAAACAGCAAGGAAAATCAGTCACTGCTGCCAGGCTTGGGGGAGAAATATTGGGCGAATTTATCCTCGACGCCGTCCATTTGCCGCGCTTCCGGCAATTCGGCTTTTTTAATGGTGATATTCGGCCATTTGGCGGCATATTCGGCATTTAATTCCAGCCATTTTTCCAGCCCCGGCTCCGTATCCGGTTTAATTGCCTCGGCCGGGCATTCCGGCTCACACACGCCGCAATCAATACATTCATCAGGATTGATAACCAGCATATTTTCGCCTTCATAAAAGCAATCAACCGGGCAAACTTCCACACAATCCGTATATTTACAGCGAATGCAATTATCGGTTACAACATAGGTCATCAGCCTTGGCTCCCATAATAGCGTATCAGAAAATGCAGTCAAACCGCAACAACTCCTTGCGGGGCGCGCGGGAATTGGGGGGCCAGTATAGCTAATCAGAAAATGCGGTCAAGCTGCAACACAAATGAGACCGTTAAGAAGCTGCTGCATAATATAGCCTATCAGAAAACACGGCCGCGCCGCCGGAATAAATTCTAAAAAATCATGCGGTCATTTTAAAACAAAATTGCCTCGGCCTAAAATAATTTTTCCCCGGCCGGCACACTGGCGCCCGCTTATCCGCTCTTATTTTTAATCGGCATAAACAGAATTTGACTGCAATCATTTTTTGGCGGCAGCATTATAATCCAGCGTAAATTTTACACAAAATTAATTATAATATACAGAAAGTTAAAAGAAATATTTCATATTACAGATAAAACAAAATAGAACCGGGAAAAAGCAGAAAAAACGCGCGGCAGAGACTGCTTTGCCCCGGTTTTCAGGTTTTAATACGGCCCACTCTATTGGCGCATTTTGTCACGCAAAGCTGCCAAAGCAGCAAAGGGCGAATCTTCAATATTCACCGGTTTGTGCTGCCTCTTGCTGTCAAAATTACGCGGTTTGCCAAAATTGCGCCTTTGGTCACTGCCAGGACTGCCCGTTTTCTTTGCCGTCCTTTGCTCTTGTCGCGGCGCAGCGCTATTTTTGGCCGCAGCCGCTTTACTGATTGCCGCTGTTTTGTGCCATTGCCCGGCAAAGCGCTTGCTTGTCGCCGCTGCCACACCGCCCCGATTATCGCGCAGCGCCTGCCCTGCTTTATCAGGATCAGAAGACAGCAGCCGTTTTTGCCCTTTTTTATGCGGCTTTTTGTAAAGACGCTTTTGATAGCGCCATAAAAGGATAATTTCATCGGCCGCTTTGTCACCGCTCGCAAATTTCGACCCCACCGGTTCGGCCGCCGGCACAGCCGCATTTTCATCTGGTCGCCGGGTGATAATCGCAGCTGTCTGAGCTGACCAATCCCCCACCGGCTCGGCGGCCGGCCTATTGGTTTCACCCGCTTTTTCAGCAACGGCTTCGTTTTTTTGTAAAAAAGCCCTGTAATCCACCCTGCTCACTGGCTGAGCTACATAGCTTAATTGACGCAAAATTTCTTCCATATCTTCCGGCTTTGCCCCCAAAATAGACAGCATAGCCTGACTAATAGTGAAATATTTGCCGTCATAAGCGCCGTCAGGACGCGGCGCTGCCGCCTTTCCCGGCCGCCATGTCATAGCCTGGCGAATCAAATCGGCACAGCGCTCCAGCATATCAATGCGCACTGCCCTTTTGCCCAATAAGCGATATCCTGCCAAACGATAAAAGGCGCGGTCTTCCTCCTCTTCAACCGCAAAAGATGTGCGCCCCGCCATTAACTGCGCCACAATATCGCTCTTGCCGGCACGCGCCTGATTATTGTTTTTCAACGCCCATAATAGAGTCAGAGCCTGTGCCGGAGCAGGCTTTAACAAAGCCGGCAGAAAAATATGATAAACGCCGAAACGCACACCGAAACGCCGCAAAGCCGCGCGCGATTCCTGATCCAGCTCCTTCAGCTCAGCAGCAATTTCACGGCGCGGCACCACGCCCAATTGTTCCACCAGCCGCAAAGCAATAAAGCGCGGCTTTTCTGTCAAAGCCTCTGCCCCGGCCAGATCAAATAAGGGCTTTAGCGCCGTCTCACAATAAAAAGCAACAAAACGCCGCACGCGTTGCGTAATTTTCTCTCGCGCTTTTGCGCCGGCTTCATCATCAGCCAGCAACACAAATCCCGGGTGCAGCACATCTTCTCCCGGAATCAGGCGGGCAACAAGCCAGCCGGCCCAACGCACAAATCCGTCTTGATCAACCGCCATATCGGCATTGGCGGCAGCAGCAAAACGCTCCGCCTGTTGCTCATAATAGGCCGTCACGAGCGGCGTCAGCTCAGCTTTTACCGCCTGTAACCCGGCCGCATCTTCACCGGCAGCAGCCAGACGAAAACCCTCTATCCGCCCAATATTTTGCTTATTCACCATAATCTCGCCGGCAGGCGATATTTCGGCTTCGTGCATTTCAGTTTCTCTCATAACTTTTCAAACCCGGCAGTTCCACAGCAAAAGCACGGGCCTTAACAAACGCCAACCGTATGGGCTATGTCGCAGTGCGCCGACAATCCCGCTGCCGTTCTACCCTTTTTCCGCCCGCCGCGCAAGCAAGTCTTGCGCTTTGATTGACGCACAGATTTGCCGGCTCACACCCGGCCGCCGCCAGCGAGAAACAGAGGCGGGAAAATAGCCGCATCAGCCGGAAAATCGGATTGCTCTGCCGGCGCCTGCCCGCTTTGGCTGAAAATTATGCAAGAAATTTTCACACAGCTCTTGTATAAAGGCGGCGGCACTATCATAATAGGCACGGAAGGGCGGAATAGCGGCGCAGCCAAAGCGCCGTTTCCGCCGGAAATTTGCAGGCCGAGACAAAACCGCGATTTATAATAATTATCGCGGCAAGCTTTCAAGGAGCACCAATCACATGGCTGATTCACATAATATGCGCACAGCAATGCAGGGCCGCGCCGATGCGGCAATCGACCAAGGCTTGCGCAGCTATATGCTGGGTATTTACAATCTTATGGCTATCGGGTTGGTTATCACCGCTGTGGCAGCTATGGGCATGGCGCGACTCGCCGCCGGCAATGCGCAATTAATGCAAACATTTTATGCCTCACCTGTGGCCTATATTCTGATTTTTGCCCCGCTAATTGCCGTGCTGTTTTTGAGCTTCGGCATTCAAAAACTCAGCACCGGCGCAGCGCGGCTATTATTTATTGTTTATTCGGCCTTGGTCGGGCTTTCTGTCTCTTCCATTTTCTTTATGTTCAGCAAAGCCGGCATTGCCCAGGTGTTTTTTATTACTGCCGCTTCTTTCGGCGCTTTATCGCTTTACGGCTATACGACAAAACGCGATTTGCGGCCGCTGGGCATTTTTCTGTTTATCGGCCTTATCGGCCTGATTCTGGCCAGTCTGGTTAATTTGTTTTTTCATTCCGGCGGCTTTAATTATCTCATTTCCGTGATTGGCGTGTTTCTCTTTGCCGGGCTGACAGCCTATGACACGCAAACTATCAAGGAAATGTATTATGAAGGTGACAGCGGTGACGCTATGGGGCGCAAAGTGGTGATGGGCGCGCTGACGCTTTATCTTGATTTTATCAATATGTTCATGATGTTATTGCAATTGCTCGGCAATCGCAATTCTTCTTCTTGAGCAGCAGGCGGCCTTTGGCCGCAGCGCCTTTAACTGTCGGAAAGCCCTGCTTGCCCGATGTAAGCGGGGCTTTTTGCTGCCTGCGACAGAGCAGACGATTTTTATCATTACCCGCTCTGCCGCTCACACATATTAGCGCAGATTTATAAATTCTGTTTATCTTGCGGCAGTTTTATTTTATACTTGCTTGCTGCCGACACGGCAGCAGCAGGCGCAGGCTTTGCTGTAACAGGTTTCAGAGCAGGAATTCGGCGTAATGGCAGCATCAGATAATAAAAATACCGGCCCTGCTCCTTTGGCTGATTTACGCGCTTTGCGCGGTAATCTGGGCAAAACATTGCGCGACAGGCGCGCAGCGCATAAAGCCGCGCAAAACGGTGCGGCCGCGGCTGAAGCTGAAATTTCTGCCTCGGCTCAAACACAGGCTTTGAGCGGTGAAATTATTCTCGCTTCCTATAATATTCATAAATGTGTCGGCACAGATAAAATTTTTAACCCGCAACGCATTGTTGAAGTTATTGCCGGGTTAAAGGCCGACATTCTGGCGCTGCAAGAAGTGGATAAACGCTTTGGCAAACGCCATGGCCTGCTTGATCTGGCTGAGCTGGAAAGGCAGACAGGGCTGCGCCCGGTGCCGATTCACTCTATTGCTCCGCAAGGGCAAGGCTGGCACGGCAATGCCCTGTTTTTTCGCGAGGGCAATATTTGTTCTATTGAGCAGATTACCCTGCCGGGAGTAGAGCCGCGCGGCGCGCTGATTGTCGATTTTTATTTCAAAGCAGGGCCGTTGCGTATTATTGCCGCTCATTTCGGCTTGTTACGCCGTTCCCGAACTTTGCAGGCAGAGGCTATTTTAACTTTTTTAAAGGCCAAGCAAAATATGCCAACAGTGCTGCTGGGCGATTTAAATGAATGGCGCATTGGCAAGAACTCTTCCCTTAATCGCTTAAGAGATTTTTTTGTTGAGAAAACAGCGACTTCACCCAGCTTTCCTTCACGCTTCCCGCTGCTGGCGCTGGACAGGGTCTTTGCCGCGCCGCATAATCTTGTCCACTCTTTAGCGGTTTACGATACACCGCTGGCGCGGCGCGCTTCCGACCATTTGCCCATTCAGGCTGTTATTCGCCTGCCGGGTCTGCCTGAAAAGAAAGGACAGGCTGCGGCTGCCATACAGGCACAGGCATTACCCTGATTTTCTTTAACAAACCGCCCAGCCGCCGGCACCCGAACAGGCACGACAAATCTGCCTTCCCAATATAATATCGAATCTTTGCCTAAGGCTATGGCCGGGGCGCTATGCCTTTGCCGTTTCTGCCACAATATTTGCGCTTTCGCTCGATAGCGCCAAGCCGTTTTGCTTATACTGCTTTAACCGGCCATTCATCACGTTAATACCGACAAGAGTAATGATAAAATCGTAAAGTAATAAAATTGTCAAAAGCCCGGCAAAAATATCCCCACCCTGCCCGGCAAGAATTGCCACAAGGAAACCGGCCGACACAACAGCGCGCAGAAAATAATTTGCCGCATAAAATGCATAAAAACCGCCTTCTTTCGGTAGCGCCGCATCAGCCACTAAATATTACAGTAACATTATTATACTCATACCGGAAAAGCTCCTGATTACGGCAGCGCGCAAATCATCAAAAGGCATTATCCTGAAAGACATATATTCAATAATTTTATTTGCCCCCCGGCGGAACAGCAATAAACAGCAAACAAAACCACTGCCGTTCTCCGCTGTTGCTTCAGCTTGACAGCTAAAACCATACCATAAATATATGCCGCTATCAGCGTTATGACCATAAAATATTATAAACAGCGCAAACCCAGTCATAATAGCCAAGCCATAATTTTACATATTTTATCTTGTGCCAAGGGCGGCGATGCTGCCGCCGCCATTTCCCTGTAACAGTCGCCACAATGCAGCTTATCGCTATTGCAATTATAAATAAGGGGAAGCCAGCCAGATAAGGCGATTATAAAGGCGCACGAGAAAAGGCGCTTTTTTTATTTCAGCCATGGTCACTTCACGCGCATTGGCCAGCTCCGCCCGGATAAGCCCGGCAATATTGGCGGTAAATTTTTTATCCATTACTTCCATATCTATCTCAAAATTCAGACGCAAAGAGCGCGCATCGAGATTGGAAGAACCGGCATAAGCCCAAATATCGTCAACCGCCACTAATTTGGAATGGTCAAAAGCCCCGGTCGCCCGCCATATATGGCAGCCGCCGCGCAAAAGCGGATAAAACTGCGCCCGCATGGCTCTGTCTACCAGCTGCAGATTATTATGCTCAGGGATAATAATATCCACCCGCACGCCGCGCCGCGCCGCCGTGATACAGGCGCTCATCAATTCGCGATCCGGCAAAAGATAGGGGGTTTTTATTAAAATATGCTTTTGTGCAACCGAAAAAGCGCCAATAAGCATTTGCTGATTGCTTTCCATCAGCCTGTCAGTCGGGCCGGAAGGCACAATACGCACCGCCACCCCTTCCACCGGCGGCAAAAGCGGCGGCGCCAGCTGCCAGGCGCCATTATCCTTTTTATAATCCAGTTTTTCCTTGGTGGCAAAAGCCCAGTCTTCTGCTGCCACATGAAACAGGTCATAAACAGCAGGGCCTTGCACATGAAAATGCGTATCCCAAAACGCCTTGTCGCCATAAAGCGAGGCACAAAAACCTTCGCGAATATTCATACCGCCGGTAAAAGCATGCGCGCCGTCAATAATCAAAATTTTGCGGTGGCTGCGCAAATTGGCATAAGGCAGGCGCAGCCCCATAATAATATTGCCGTTAAACACATCAACAATAATACCCTCTTTTTTCAGCCTGTGAACAATACTGGGGACAGAATAGCGCGCCCCGACAGCATCAATCAACACGCGCACAGCCACGCCGCGCCGGCGCGCCGCCGCCAAAGCCTGCACAAATTTGCCACCCATATGATCATTGTCAAAAATATAGGATTCCAGCAAAATGCTGTGCCGGGCAGCGGCAATAGCCTGCAACATAGCGGCATAGGCCTCATCACCGCCGCGCAATATGGTAACAGCATTGCCGCCGGCCTGCCGGCAGGGGCTGATTTTATCGCCCAAACGGCGCATGGAAGCCCAGCCAGCGCCGAATTTCCCTTTTATTTTTGCTGCCGCAATATCATAATCATCAGGGTGATAATGCTCAGCCAGATTCACTCTTTCACGCCGAATATCAATATTTTTGCGGCGAATACGGTTAATGCCCAAAATACCGTAAATCACCGCGCCCAGAATGGGGGAAAGAATAATCACACCAACCCAGCCTATGGCCGAGCGCACATCATCTTTGGTCATAACGGCATGAATAGCGGCGGGAACACCTAAAAGAACCGAAATGCAAATCAGAATATGCGGCCAATAATCCCGCATTATATCAAAAAAGCCCATTTTAGCTCTCTGCTCCCTGAGTTTAGCGCTGCTTGGCCCCTATCCGCCCGGTTTTTATCATTATTTTTCAAACCGACAATTACGCAGTCAAAGCCGGAAAGCCCATTTTATCATGCGACAATCCTGATAAAGACTTATCAATATTTCTGCAAGCAAGTGGAGGAATCCCTGCTGTTTATAGCTCCAACAGCGCCGGCCAGGCGGCAAAATAACAGGTTGATTTTATAAAATTGTTAAAAAATATAAATTTATTCCCAAAATGGGGCAGGATTGCTAAAATGAGGCGAATCACTTTGGGTCGCCGGCACGCAAAGCCGGCTTTAATCAGGCGGCTATTCCGCTCAATTTAAAATAAATACCGTGTCTTTTGCAGTATTTTCAACGGAGACCAGCTAAATAATCGGTATTTATGGTTAAAAATACTTTTACAAAGCTAAATATTGTTGAAAATTTTTAAAAAGATTTAATCTATATTTACTTTAATCGTTAAAAGAAGAACAATATCTTCGTTCCGGGCAAAATGGAAAGGAAACGACAATGCGTGGAAAACAAACTATAAAGCATGCGGCTCATGCTGTCCATTATGGAAATTGGGGCTGGTTTTTGGCTCTGGGCATTATCCTGGTTCTTCTGGGTATTCTGGCCGCCGTTTATGTTGTGCCGACTTCCGTTGTTGCGGCCATGTTTATCGGCTTTTTTATTACTTTTGCCGGCATTGTCCAGATTATTCACGCCTTTACCGTTATTCGCTGGGGGCAGTTTTTTCTGTGGCTGGCTGCCGGCATTATTTACACTGCCGCCGGTGCTTTGTGCATTATCAACCCTTTCACTGCCTTGCCGATTTTGACACTGCTGCTGGCCGCTTTTTTTATCATTGCCGGTGTGCTACGCATGATTATCGGCTTTCGTGTCCATTATATTGATGGTGCAGCATGGATTATCGTTAATGGCATTGTCACAACTTTGCTGGGCATTATTGTCATTATTCAATGGCCGCTTAGCGGTTTCTGGACATTTGGCATTCTTATTGCTGTTGACCTTATTTTCCAGGGCATTGGCTGGATCGCCTATTCCTGCGGCTTGAAATCGCTCAACCGCTAGAACAAATGGAACGCAATTATAGGACTATTTTACTGTCTGTTGCTTGTTTCCTGATCTTATCTTGCCGGAATTGCCAAAGCGGGCGAGCAGAGCAGTCCCGGTATTGGCAGAGTTAATATATCTGCTTTGCCGGTTCCAGCGCGCGCCCATCGACATATCAAAACCGCCCGCGGCCAATAAAGCCCGGGCGTTTTTATTATCCCTGCGCGGCAGCCTTATCAGGCTTGTTTCCACTTTTGGCAAATTTTTCCAGCAAAGCAATCATCTCGCCAGGCTTTGTCACCAATTTCCACTGCATTCTGAATTTTTTTTTGAAAAATTTCTGCTGCGCCGCTATAGCAGAATTCTCATTATCACGCCATGACGAAGCCTTGGTTTCAATCAACAGCACCAGATGCGCCGCCTCTCCCTTTTGCCTTACATAGATAAAATCCGGCGTGGTGGAACCGCCGGTATAAGTCGGCACTTTTATGGCGCGGCGCGGAATTTTGCCAAAAACGTTTATCTGCTCCGGCACTTTGATTTTTTCTACTTCGTGCTCGGTTTCGCTATCATAAACAAAAGCCGGATCTTCATACAAATTGCGCCCGTCATTGCCAATATCATAGGCAATTTGTGTCCCCACATCTCCTTGTGCCAGTTCAGTTTTAAGCGAACCGTCTTTTTTGAAAATGGAAATATTACCACTGAAATTCAGAGGATTATAAGTGTAACGCTGGGCAAAAACTTCGGTAAACACACTATGCCACGCCGCAATAATATTATCACAGGAATTCTGGTTAAGCATGGCATTTATTGCCGCCTTATCCTGCCCGGCAGCGCTAACACACTGAAAGCGCTGCCATAATTGCCGATGGATAATCTGCAACGGGATAGAAGTCCGCCTTGCCAGTGTTGCAACAAATTGCGCATAGGGCATTTGCCCCAAAGACGCGCTATTGGCCGCCGCTAGCCGCTGTTTGACCAGCCCCAGCTCCCCTTCACTTTTTTGCGTGCGGCAAGAGTCTATTTCTATATAGTGATTATCGTCAAAAATCCCGTCTTTGCGTAAGCTTTCTGCGAACAGATCGTCTATTTCCTCCTTTCCCAGCCGCTCAAATACCAGCATATAACGCTGCGCCAGCTCCTGCCACACAGCCGCTATTTTCTGCCAGTTTTCACGGCGCAGCCGGATAACAGCCTTGCCCTCCCCCGGGCGGGTAATTTTGCCGTTTTTCAAGCCGTTCTGCTGTAATTCCGGGTAAGTTTGCAGCAGCTTTTCATAACCGCCGGGTTTAAAATCATTGCTGCGATTGATAATATTGCCTGCATCAAGCTCCTTTAACAAATCTTCTTCCACTATTTTACGCTTGTCACAAATAATCTTTATCATCGCCCCGGTCAGTTTTTCTCTGTCTAACGACACAGGGGCATCGCGGTTGATTTCTCCTACCAGCTTTTGCGCAAAATCTTTTTCATTCTCGTCAATAATAAAATTGAGCCGCCATTCTTCACCGCTCAGGCGGTTGCCTTCTTCATCAACCGGCAGGCGCAGGCCGCGCCCTACTTCCTGCAGCTTGCTTATTTCACTGCCGGAGCTGCGCAATTTGCAGATTGTGAACACATTGGGATTATCCCAACCTTCCCGCAGCGTCCATTTGGAAAAAAAGAAACGGCGAATATTCCAGCCGCCTTTGGCGGTTTTAAACGGCAAAGTGCGCTCTTTATGCAGAATATCCTGCATTTCGGCCGCTATGGCGCTGTCATCTGCCTCTCCCCAATCTTTGGCAAAATAGCCGCCATGGGCGCCGGCAATATTGCTCTGTGTCGCCCGCAAAAATTCATGATAATCCCCCGCCGAATGCTCTTGCAGCAAAGCTTCCAGCTTTTCCCGCAGCAACCGCTCAAAACACTGCTTTAACCAGCCGTCTTGCTCGCGGTAAGAGGGAATAGAATCGATAAAAAACAGCGCATTAGTCTTGACGCGATAGCCTTGGCGGTGGAAATTCTCCACTTCTGTTGTAAAATGCGCTTCTAAAGCCTGGCGCAGTAAAATTTCCTGGTAGGAATTGGCAAAAACACCGGCAGCCAATGCCATACCCGGCGACAGCTCCAGATCATTGGAAAGTTTTTTGCCGCCTTCATAGCGCATACCGCCTTCAAAAGCGGTGCCGGCTTCGCTCAGCTCTTCTCCTGCTTTTACCGTATATTCCTTGCCCTCATGCGCCAGCACCAATTCTTTATTGGTCACGCTTTTCACTTTAAAAACTGTGCGGGCATTTTCCGGCAAAACGGGGAATTGCACCGCCACCCCCTTCACCAGATCCTGATTAAAAGCTTCTACGGCGCCCAAATCAAATTGCGGTTTACCCTGATAATAATCCGTTTTGCCTTTTATTGCGGGGAAGGTAGCGCCGAAACGCACAAGCATTTGCGGCTTTATGTGTTCAATAATATTCCGGTAGCTCTTGCCCTCCCGCTTCAGCCGATGCGGCTCGTCAATAATCACCACCGGGCGGGTATTGGCCAAAGCCTCGGCCGGGCAGTTGGAACCGCCAAAAAAATTCTGCTCATAATCGCTTTTGAACAAAGCGCTGTCAGTTCTATCGAGAAAGCCTTTGTCGCTAAGCAGCAGACATTGGATTGTATTGCGGTCATTTATGGTAGCGTCATGGAACTGGCGCAAGGCTTCGGGGATATGTTTGCGCCCTTTTTTACCGTCAAAATCCCCCTTATTGATACAGTATAAGCTAATGCTCTTATTGGGGAAGAATTGGGCAAAATGCTGTCTTGCATAGGCCGCTTCGATAAAGTTTTTTGTCCCCTCTTTAATTGCCAGGCTGGGCACAATAATAATAAATTTGAACAGACCAAGCTGTTGCTGCAATTCCAGCATAGCTCTTGTATAGACATAGGTCTTGCCCGTGCCGGTTTCCATTTTTATATCAATAAAATGCGCCTCGCTGCCGGCATGTTTTAGCTCCGGATTAGCATAAAGACTATCTTCGCTCCAGCCGGCCGCCGGCATGGCTTTTAACAGCGCGTCCAGAGCCTGCCTTTGATGCGGCAATTCTTCCAGATAAATCTGCATGGGCTTCCCTTATTATCGGTTTCTGTTAACGGTTTTTTGTCGGCGGGCAGACTAGCCAACCCGCACATGGTTCTTTACTCGCGCGCGCCGCCCGCCAACCCGCGCGCTAATAGCGTTTGATGATCTGCACGGTTTTGTCCAAGCTCTGGCTCAGATTATTTTCCAACTCGCGCAAGCTTTCAAAATTGAAGGAATAGCCATAAAGAGTCAGGACAGTGACATTAAGCTTATAGGTGCCGATACGGTTTAACAGCTCTTTTGTCTGCTCTGCGCCCCAGTCCGGGGCAATCAGGTAAAGGCGGTTGCCGCCGGCATAATGCGCCTGGTAGCCGACAATATCCAGCTTTTCTATCATGTCAGTTATTTTATAGCCGTCCGCTACCAACCATGTTGTCAGCAGCACCTCTTCCCCTGATGCGCCGCCCAACGCCGCCGGGGCAGCAAATGCCGCTACCATATCCTCGGCAATAAGGGCAGGTTTATCGGGGTCAAATTCGGTAATTTTGTCAATGGTCTGCGCTTCTGGCGGCTTGATATAATAATGGCGGAAACCGGAATTTTTTGCCTGCTCGTCAGGCTTGCCGCCTTCCCCTTGATTGTTCTTCGGCTTTGCCGCGGCGCGTTTTATGCGCTCACGGGCAATTTGATCAATAGTGTCATAACCGGCGCGTTTAGCCTCACTATCAGCCTTAACCGGCTCATCAAGCTGGCATAAAATATAGCGGCGCTTGCCGTTATCGATAGCATTAAGCTCCATCACCGCCTGAGCAGTGGTGCCGCTGCCGGCAAAAAAATCAAGAATAACAGAAACTTGCCCATTTTCGGGGGGGGGGGGGGGGGGGGGAAGAGAAGCAACCCACTTTTTTTAAAAAAATAAACAGAGAAAGAAAAAAAAAAACGAACCATCTCCAAAAACAACTC
>Ga0153977_1000167_pt1 | contig 17136 bp, 15 predicted proteins | sample TSGA061MetaG_FD_104710 | JGI IMG/M metagenome (GOLD analysis project Ga0153977, IMG submission 104710) | Attine ant fungus gardens microbial communities from Georgia, USA - TSGA061 MetaG | ecosystem: Host-associated > Fungi > Mycelium > Unclassified | place: USA: Georgia, Yuchi Wildlife... | reverse complement strand
AGGGTTTTCCCTCAAATTTCCCTTGGGTAATGACAAGACAGGCCTACCTTTGGGCAAACATGTAGGACAGACAAGCGGGTCAGGTGTGACTCCGCCCATCCGAAGTATTGTTGAAGACTTGAATTACAAGGTAACGTGTCGACTTGGTGAAATTTCAACATCTGAATACTCACTCAAGATGACGGGCTAGACTCGGAATCCTACCCCTGCGGTCCGTTCTCCGACTTCAGAAAGCACTAACCCTTTCACAAAACTGGCATGATTTGCGGAAACTGTAACGAAACGGTATTCTGAAAATGATAACATGGCGCGAAACCACAAACTTATCGAGCAGAGACAAATGCCGCCTACCTCAAAAATCCAGATGACGAAAGATCTGAAGAGCTTGACGATAATAATAGCATGAGAAAATATTCATGTATAGTCATGATGCTTACCCGCGGTAAGATGGGACATGGTGGATAAAGAGCTACCACATCCCTTTCTTTTCCTTTAACCACCATCATCCCCCTCCCAGGGGCCATATGATACCAAAAATCTTACATTAATATTGTCATTATTCACCTTCCCCTTTATGTCCTGTCTGTCCTTTGAGGTGGCACTGTTTCTATCTATGTTGAATATTGTGATCATCATGACACATGTTCAACCTTCTTGACCTAACTAAGGCTTGCTTTGTCATGAGCCTTCTGGCTGGAACTTGGGTTGGCAGCATCCAAGGCATAGGTGGTTGCTCTGGGTGGCTTGTCTGGGCAGGTGTCCTCTTATACCAGAGGCTCTGGTTAAACCAGGAAGTTGCCCCATGGGGTTGGCATAATGGTACTACTAGACCACTGTGGTTCTTCAGCAACCTATATGGGAGAGTCTAGTACTTGAAATATAGACAAGGTGTCCTACCCTTTGTCTTACCATGTAGAGAGTCAATGCTGGGAAGTGACAAAATTTAGGGAACATGCAGCTTAGGATAAACTGGCAGAGAATTTACACACAGAGCTTTGGCTTACTGTGTAGTCACTAGTACTCTTGAAAAGGGGTTGGACTGGAGCACCTTTGTCAGTGTCCATTGTCATGTGTCATATATAGTGAGGGTTGGTCTGGCAGTAGGGTACATGTATTTGGTCGAGAGTAGAGTTGGTAAGACAAGCATAACTTAGAGACTAGGTCTTATTTATTCTCCTAAACATTTCACTTCTTTTTTTCTCTATCTACATTGCTAGTGTGACTGAGGACACACAGCCTAGTGATGTCATTAAATAGTGTAGGAGGTACATTTACAATGTGTACTGTAGGATATATAGCATTCTTTTGTTTGTAGCTACTGTAGACTATGACCAAGTCCTACATAATAAATTGTTAATACAAAAAAAAGATAAAGAGCTACCAACTGATCAGCAAGTTAATATCAGCTGTTACAATCTATGAGAACAGAATTGTCAGCAACTGACTCAAGAACCTTAAGCTAGGGTTTAACTCAAGGTAGTGCTTCAGGGTTAGAAGAGAACTCAATGGAGTTCTCACTTAATTGTAGTCTACTATATATATACAAGTACACTATTTGTTCTTGTTTATACTACAAGCTGTCCATCAGCTACTGGTTCAACTCTAGTCTATATCTATTCTATTTATAGCTTCTCTGTCATTGTCAAGACAACTTATAACAAAAATAGACAGCCTTGTACAACAAATTTTTGACTTCAACAATTTGTTATGCAGTACTCAAATACAGTCTGAAGTATATTTAAATACTAGAGAATAGAAAGAAAAAGAAAAAGAAATTGCCTTGTACAAAACTGAGATATATAGAAAACTAATTAAAATTAAGATAATAGAAGTGTAATAAACTTTCCTTATCTCTCTTATACTCTTATATTATGGTAGCACCTAGTATAGAGAATATAAGTCTCCTCCCCCTTGAGTTTCTTAAACAGCCTAAACAATTCAGATTACCAATCCTCTCTGAACCATAGTAAAGAGCTCCTTCTGTATATAGTTGTCATAGCCAAAAAAGCTCTGAATCATAGGTAAAAGAGGTTGTACCTCCACCTGGAAACATCTCCAAAGGCATCTTCACAGTAATCTCTAGGTATAAGGGAACTCTACCAATGGCATCTCTAGAACATCAGTTTAGTCCTCTAGAGTATCTTATACCTAATTAAATATCAATTACTTTTAGTCTGCTCCTAAAACTCCTGGTCCTGACTGCTAGAACTGTAGGAACAGTGATGTAAGGGTGACCAGAGTGGAGTAACTCCAGAAAAATCCTCAGTTCACTATACAGTTCCAGAGTACATTACAACTCATCCCCAGGAGAATCCTTAGTAAATAGAATGAGGCTCTTGAAGGAGTATGCTATACTATATATACAAGTTCCCTTGTTGTGGAATGTCTTTTTAGTCAAGGTCAGGAGTGAGAGAGCTAGCTAAACTAATTAAATATTAGGTAATAGTATTTAATTAGTGCAAGGTCACTCCAATAGACTGTGTAGTGCAACTGTTGGGTTGAGCTAACCTGTCATATACTGGAAATTTTGGTATAAATCAATATTTATTTTTATTTTATTGATTATTATTATTTACCTTCTATAGAAGTATCATATTTCAGACTGGGAGGAGTATTGTGTTTCAGACTGACTCTTTCCTATTCCAATTGTAGTATATATACCAGGTAGATATATGGGAGCAATCTAGTTCACAGATTAAAGTTCTAAAGTCATAAAGCCACTTTCTCTTATAGTACTCTCTACTATATAACTTCTTTCTCCTGAATTTACCTCTCTTTCAGATGACATTCCACTACTCCAAAATAAGCAACCACACATACGACAGGAGATTGAGGCACAGTGCATGAGCTGAGACCAAGGTTGTTCTACTCCTGCATTGTTATTGCATTCTCTCTGGACTAGCTATAAAACTATGGAACTAGAGAGCAATATCTCTCATTTCACTTAATAGCATGTTCCACTCTCCAACTCCACTCATTGCATCACTTTCTGGGACCCAGAGTATGCACTCATGGTATATTAGTAATTCACAGTATAATCTAGTCTTTCTATGCTGCTATCCCCTTCCTACTTAATACAACTCTAGGACTGAGTTGTCTTTTATTCAGGGTAAACAAAGAGAACTTAATAGAGTTTCTCTTAGATTTGGGCTACTACTTATACCTTTTACACATGGTCTGTGCTACTAACCCTAACCTACTAATGATCTAACAGAATCTACTAGAATATTCCTAGATATATAACTCTATAATGTGATTGATATTGTAATGGATTGTAATAAATGTGATATATTATGTAATCCTGATCATGTGGCTCTTTTATTATCTAATTAAAAGAAAAAAAGTAAAAGATAAAGGATTAAAGAGATAAAAGTTATTGTAGCCAAGATAGCTTATAATAAATTACTACTAGTATATGAGGAGTGAAGTTTAGTGCAGTTCCCTTACAAGTGACATATGAGCTGTAGATGTAAAAGGACAGCAGTCACCCCAGGGTAAGACTTAGCTAAGCATCTAATTTGTAATCTATCTAGTAGATCTCCTCTTATGATACTAAAAGAGTATAAAAGAAAATTATTACAAATAGCTACTTACTGATTTGTGATTGAGGAATTTGATATTAAAAAGGCTCAAAAAAGCAAAGTTTAGACAGTAGCAAAAGATGTTGTTAAGTCTAAGGTTTATTCTTAGATATACAGTCCTTAAATACATAATTGTAGTGGTCTATGCACCAGGACAGCCTACCATATGATTACTACCTATTGTTCTATATATAGGAGTGTTATTGTTCTTGAAGTAGAGATAACCTAACCATCTTAGAGCAGTCCTTTGTTCTATTCAAGGACAGATGATAATCTATAGATAAAGATCAGTGTTATATACAAACATTGAGGACCTTGTATTTCCATGGAATCTTATTGCCTTGGGGTCTATTCATAGCCAAAAGAAGTGCATTAAAGAGAGCAGAAATAATGGTTGTTAAAGTGGACAATTATATCAAGTAGTTCCCAAGATATCAGCAATTTAATGTTTGGTAACTTGGTGATTGCCAACTGATTTGTTGATAACTTGGTAAATACTGATTGCCTTAAGATGTTTTTGGTATTATTTAAAAGGTCTTCTTAAGGGCTTTTAGTGGCCATTGAGATTGTCTAAATTAGTCAAGTATTCCCAGAGTTATGGTCTAAATGAAGTTTGTGATATGTCTTCTCTAGTCTAGATATCCTAATAACACTGTCTTTGAGAGAACTGTTCTGACATTTCTAATTATAGTAGCCATCAAAAGTGATTACTGAGATCTGATAGTAACTCTAAACCCTGATCCATCAAGTAAGATAGCTGCTAAGTTATGATGTTATTCTACTAGAAAAAACTAGTCTTTCTAAGGCTCTGGTTGCTCTCAAGAGTGCTTCTAGAGGGGAGTTCTAGGTTGTGTCTAATATAGAATAGCTGGACAGGCCCTATGAGGTTGATATAATAGTAGTCACAGCTACTATTCTGCTACTCAAGTGGTGTATACAAGTCCAAGGCTGTATGTCTAGTAGTTATATCTGAAGAGTTATATTTGCTTCTTGAGCTGGGTTATAGTATAGTTCTTGTGACAAATGTTATGTATTTTGCCTAAAAAAACTGTCTGGCATGACACTGTCTTCTACTCATCACCTTTCTTGACCTTCACATTATTGTATTTCCATCTAAGATCAAGTTTTGTAAATACTTTCTTCTTTTCTACTCAGGATATCTGCAATTAGGGATAAGGGGTACCTATTCTTTACTGTCCACTGATTTACATGACAATAGTCTTGTACTATTCTCCTTTTACCATCCTTCTTTGCTACAAAATGGACTAGTAAGATCTATGGTGATTTTGATAGTTGAATATATCCTTTTTGCAGTTGATCTTTCACAAATACTTGTACCTCCTCTCTCTCTCAATAGTGAATATACTTTTCCCTTTCTTGGTACAAATCCCTCTTTCAACTCTATTGCATAGTCCTATGGCTTTCTGGTGGGCATTCTTTCTAATTCTTTCTTTCCAAATACTTTTTTTTACTTCCAGAATCTCCTAGGTACTAATTCCTCTACTGTTTTTCCTTCCTCTATTTTTCTTACCTAGCTTTTCCTCTGTGTTTTTTGCTTCTTCTTTCTATATATAGATGGACACTATATCATTTTTACCTTTTCTTTTTTCTAGTAGATCTTTGGGTTATAGATAGCTAACCAAGGCATATCCAGGATTACTTCAGTCTTCTCCAAGTTATATATATCTATTCATGCTCTCCTATTTATGTTTCTCATCAACAGAGGGTTCTTTAGTTTTTCTAATTTAAATTCTTTTTCTTTTGCAAACTTGGTGTCCATGAACAAGCCTGTTGCCCTATTGTTTAATAGTACCTTTACTACTATCCTCTCATAATTTTCCAGCTTCTCCAACCCCACTTTTATCTATACTTCTCTTAGTGGTTATAGTGTATACTATATATCTCTTACTCCCTCAGTGTTGCTTTGACAAGAACTTTTATTTCTCAGTTTTTCTAGGCATAATACACTGTATAGTGTTATAAGTCATTTCCAAAAAAGGAAAATGTCTTCTGTATATTCATCAACTTAATGGAAAACCTCCAGAAATATAACAAAAGAAAGCTATAAATAGTATAGAATAATATTATATACAACTATATAGTTATTAAGTAAAGGTCTTGTGACCATAGGAAGTAGGTGCACATACCATGCAACATTTGTATAAGTAGTAGTAAAAATCCAATAGAGAACTCCATCAAGTTCTTTTCTTTCAATTGTCACTGATTGGGATTAGAGCTTCAGCTTTAAGTCCATATCTTAACATACAGATTATTGGAGGCCAGTCAGAAGCTCACTATCCTCTACTTTCTTTTGCTAATTCTTGTGGTATTCCTGCTACTTTTCTCTCTCTTTTCTTTCTCTGCCAACAATTTTTGGCTATATAGCCCTATTTTCCATATACAAAGTATAAGAGGACCCTACAAATGCCACCTCTGAAATACCAGACTCATAGCCCAGAGTGATCCTGTACTTAATTAAATATTACTATGTAATATTTAATCCCTTTTAGCTTGACTCAAAGACTCCTGACCCTAACTAACAGAACCATAGAATCAGGGATGTCTTAGTAGTAGGAGTATCTATAGTATAGAAGTACACTCCAGGAGCCTTATCCTAATCTCTAAGGATTCTCCTAGAAGTGAGTTGTAACATATTTAGGACTATAATATTACTAAGGATTCTCCTGGAGTCCATTCCACTCCAGTTGCCCTTACAGTAGATTAGGATCTCCTAAATAGAGCCTTGGAAGAACACAGTAGATAGCCTCTCTCTAGACACCCTCAACTGCCCTCAACTAACCTTCTAGAACACTCCACTCTATGCAAATATTGTACAAAGATACCCTCCAAACTGTTACCAATGCTCTGGCCTATCTGCAGCACCATCTGCACAAAGTAACCAAGCAATAGAATAGCTCAGAGACAAACATCAACAATACCCTCACTGCTCTGACTGTCCAGCTACAACAACTTATGTAGCTAGTTTCCAATACTCAACATGCCATTCTGGCAATAGCTTCCTCTCCACCACCTGCACCAACAACTCCTGCTCTAGTGGCTCTTTGCTTATGTATGTATTCCAAACTTTTTTCTCCACCAGACTTTTATGAAGACTAGAGTGCTGGTCAAGCCTTTCTCAACTCCTGTACTCTCTATATTTGCCTGGCCCTAGAGCAATTCACCTGCAAAGAGAAAAAGGTACTCTGGACTCTCATATTCTTCAAGAGAGGTTAGGCTGCCAAGTGGTCCAAAAACTTTTTCAAATAGGAAGTGAACACTGGTATTTTTTCCCTTTAAACCTAGGGTGACTTCAACTAACAATTTCAAACCCAGTTTTTTCCAGTTAATGCAGAAGCAGATGCTATCAACTCCTTGAAGGGATCATCCTACCACCAAGGAAATCAGATAGTGGACAATTACCTAGACAGCTTCTAGATCTTAGTCTCTAATACCAGATATTCAAACCTACAGTATCACAAACTTCATTTGGACTATAACTCCAGGGATACTTGACCAATTTCGACAATCTAAATGGCCACCAAAAGCCCTTAAGAAGACCTTTCAAAAGGTACCAAAAATGTCTCAAAGCAATCAGTATTCACCGAGTTATCAGCAGATCAGTCAGTGATCACCAAGTTACCAGACACTAAATCGCCAATATCTCAGGAACCGCTTAACATAATTGTTTGCTTCAATGACCATCATGAAGCTCTCTTCAATGCGCTTCTTTCGGCTATAAATAGATCCAGAGGCAATAAGATCCCATGGAGATACAAGGTCCTTAATGTTTGCATATGACATTGATCTTTACTTATAGATTATCATCTGTCCTTGAATAGAACAAAGGACTGCCCTAAGATGGTTATATTATCTCTATTTCAAGAACAATAGCACTCCTATATGTAGAACAATAGGTAGTGATCATGTAGTAGACTGTTCTAGTGTACAGACCACCACAATCATGTATTTAAGAACTGTATGTCTAAGGATAAACCTTAGACTTAACAACATCTTTTGCTGCTTGTCTAACTTTGCTTTTTTGAACACTTTGATTATCAAATCAAGCAATCACAAATCAGTAAGTGGCCATTTGTGATACAGATTCCAGTAGTGAAATTTAGACATGGACTCAAGGTGAATATCTAGAGCTAGATTGCCATTATGTTCTATGGAAGACCTGCTGACATAGACCTAGAGGCCTGGTATCAAGCAGCCCAAAGGATCGACCAAGCCTGGCTAGTCAATGAGACCTTCCAGTCTTTGCAATGCTCAGTACTACCCCTCTCTTCTAGAGTTTCCACCTCTCATCTGGCCCTGCTCACTATGGTTTAAACCTCTCCAGTACTCCCTATGCCTGCTCCCTCCAAACCTCTGCCTTTGCCTCTGCCCCAATCTCTTGGAGTCCCTATAGACATCAACATGGTATGTAAGACCAAACCACTTCCTTTACACAACTGCTACTATTGTGGAGAGACCAGCCATCTTGTAAAAGATTGTCTATATTGCCTCAACATATGACAACTCATGGTAGAGTAGAGAAAAGAGTTGATTAAAGATCTGATGGCTTTTAAGGATATGGTTACAGCAGAAGAATTGGAGCCTCTGGTCAAGAAGGATTTTGCATAAAGCGGCTGGTAAAATATACACCCCAGTCACTCCCAGTAAATAGGTTCACTGTACTTGAGATAGAAGATATTAATCCAAGTGATAGTGAACCCAAAGATATATACCCCTCTGCTCTAGCCAGCTACTCCACACTCTAAAGACCAAAGTGGAAAAGACAACTATCCAAAGAGCTCTCTGTAAATGCCCTTAATATATACAGAATGTTCCTAGTCCTGGCTATAGAACTCAGTATAACCAATACCAGTAAACTCCACTCCATCAATGCACTTCTAGACTGCAGAGCCACTAGAAGCTTTATTGATTGTGACTTCATCTACTTCAAAGGAATCAACACCTAGACTATTTCCCACTCTATATCTGTTTTCAATGTCGACAGATCCCCCAACAAGGCTGGTCAGATATCAGAAGTTGTAGATGTAGTCCTCCACTACAAAACTCACTCAGAACAGATGCTCCTAGTTGTCTCTAGCCTAGGAAAGCAAAAACTAATCCTTGGCTATACTTGGTTCAAAGATTACAACTCTGAAGTTGACTAGGAGAAAGAAAAAGTCTATATAATGCAATGTCCACCCCAGTGTGAGAGATGTTATACCCTTTGGAGAGAACAGACCTTGAAGAAGAGACAAGAGGTATATACTCTACAACACTGTTGGACTGGACCTTCTTCTCTTCTGAATGAAGAGGAGAAGAAACTTGAAGTCCCATATGGAACTGATAGACAAGATTGGGAGTCCAGAGACCAACTGTTTATCACTAGGTTATTCCCAGAGCTCTCTAAAGAAGCAATACAAGCCTTAGCCACCACCTCCCAACAGTTAGTAGAAGGAGTGCAATGGAGTACAGAGACATAAGTGACCTCTGTTCCCTTACCCCTGTAAGAACTTAGACTGTGATATCTTAGAACTACTTCTAGTCTGAGTTGACAAGGAGAATTCAATAGAGTTCCTATTCAATTGCTATATACTACTTATATACATTCTATATTTACTTTTATTTATAAAGTCCTGTGCATCTCTTTTTAAGTCATTTCCTCTTGCACATCCATTGATTTCCTAATTAAATGAAAAGAAAAGGAAAAGAAATATAAATAATGACTTAGCCATTTGGCTATATCATGACACCACCCCTTTCTCAAGATTCCTTGTCCTGAGGATTTTTACAACTCATAGTAGGGATTGTAGATGTTCTCTACTTCATTGTTATCTTTTTCTGCCCACTCCTTGATTTCCAAGTTTTCCTGCTCAATTTCCTCCTTCTTCTTCTTTATTATTTCTATTGTTCTTTGTTCCTTTGTTCTTTCTCCTTTTCATCTTCTCCAATTTCTTTCTAATCTTGTCTAGTATTTCTTGTCATATCTTTTATCCAACTATCCAAATAATTTTCTCACTGTAAACCTTCCTGGTAATTTCCCTCTCCTAAATGTTTCTTCTTCTCTTTCTTGTCTTCTAACGTCTTTCATATCTTACTGATATTCCTTTTTGAATTTTTCAACTGCTTCTTTTGTATTCTCCAAATTTTCTTTTCCTTCTTAAGTATTAGATTCAGCTGTAAATTCTTTCCACCATACCAAGTATTTATTCTTTCCCCTTATTTGTTGCTTGTTCAGAATTCTCTTGACTTCCTATTCCTCTTCTCCCTCAATTACAACTGGAGCTGGTTACTCTTTTCTCTGCCCTTTTACTTACCTTACATATCTTTGTACTCTACTGACATTAACTACTGGATGTATTTTTACTATACTAGGTAGTTCTAATTCTACTATATTTGATAATATGACTTTCTTTATCTTATAAGGCCCTACAAATTTCTCCATCAACTTCTCCATCCTTCTACTGACCATTTGGTATTTTAAATTCTTGGTACTGAGCACCACTAAGTCCTCCACTTTGTACTCATCAACTTCTGCTCTCTTTTTATCTATATACCTTTTCATCTCTTCTTGTGTCTTTTCTAGCACTACTTTTGCTTTCTCTTGAATCTCCTTCATTTTCATCACAAATCTCTCTGCTCCTTTGTATTTCCCTTTCCTTTTTACTTTGAACCCCATCCTAGGATCTTGCCCATAGTTTGCTTTAAAGAGCAATGTCTTTGTACTTGAGTGTACTTTGTTGTTGTATGCAAACTCTACTGTTCCTAGCCAGTCTGGCTGTTATTCTTGCACTTCTACCTTATTTTTCTCACTTCTAACTATTCTAGTTTTACCAATATCTCATCCTCATTGTCTCTTTCCACTCCTATTTCCCAGTCTGGTCTTCTACTCAAGCTATCTGCCTTCCCCATTTTATTCCCTGGAACATGCTTTAATGTAAAATTAAATCTTGATAGGTACAATGTCCATCTTGCTTGTCTTCTATTCAATTTTTGCACCTTCATGAAATATTTGAAATATTTGTGGTTTGTCTAGATCTCAAATTTTATTGTCATTTCTTTTAGGAAATGTCTCCATGCCTCTAAACATCTGACTACCACTAATATTTCTTTGTTGTGAATTTCATAATTCCTCTCTATGTCACTTAGAGATTTAGAAATAAAAGCAACTGGTTTCAATAACTCATCAGAGCACTTTATTGATAGTACTTCTCTAGTAGCATAGTTTGAAGCATCTGCTTCTACCCTTAATTCTTTGTCTAAATCTAGGGCTGCCAATACTGGTCTAGTTATAAAGATTCCTTTAAGCTCATCAAATGCTTTCTGCTGCTCCTTTCCCCACTGCCACTTCATGTCTTTCCTTGTCAATATATTCATTGGCCTTGCTACTCAAGCAAAGTCTTTGATAAATCTTTGATAATAGTTGGCAAGGCCTAAAAACTTTCTAACATCTTTTACATTCTTTGGTTCTGGCCAACTCAATACTCCATTTACCTTTTCCTTCTCTATTCCAATTCCATTGGGTTCTATGACAACTTCTAGAAATCTAATTTTCTGCACCTTTCACACACACTTCTCTAGCTTGATATACAAGTTGTTCTCCTTTAGCCACCTCAGTACTTCTTCCACAATCTCATTATATTCTTCTTCTGTCTCCATCCCCACTAGTACATTATCCACAAAAGCCACAACTTTTCCTTTATTAATCATGTCTCTTGTCATAATACAACCAAATGACAAGTCATTATTTATATTTCTTTTCCTTTTCTTTTCATTTAATTAGGAAATCAATGGACATGTAAGAGGGAATGACTCAAAAGAGATATGCAGGACTTTATAAATAGAAGTAAATACAGAATGTATATAAGTAGTATATAGCAATTGAATAGGAACTTTATTGAGTTTTTCTTGTCAACTTGAACTAGGAGTAGTTCCAAGGCATCACTGTCTAAGTTCTTACATCTCTCAGGATCTCATTTATCATTGTCTGGAATGTAGCTAGTGAATTTGTTATTCCAAAGAACATAACTGTTAGTTTGAAAGATCCTACATGGGTTGTAAATGCCCCTTTTCACTCATCTTCTTCCTTAACTCTCATATTGTTGAACCCCTACCAAAGATCTATTTTAGTGAATACTTGCTTGCTCTCCATATTGTCTATTAAGTCTGTAATTAATGAAAGTGAGTAGTTATTCTTCACCATCTGGTCATTTAGATTATGGTAGTCTATTACCATACTCTTTCCTCCATTTTTCTTGCCTACAAAGAAAGCTGGTGATATCTAGAGAGACTTTAATGGTCTGATATACCTCTTTCTTAACTGATCTTCTATGAAATTCTGAACTTCTTCCCTTTCATTTTTAAACAAAGGGTAGATTCTTCCTTTTCTAGATTTGAATATTTTCTTGAGATCTATGGTATGATCCCAGATTTTTCTCATTGGCATTCTTTCTGATTCTACCTTCCCAAATACTTTTTTCTACTTTAAAAATTTCTGCAGCACTATTTCCTCAATCTTTTTGTGGTCTGCTTTAACTTCTTTTTCTCTTTTCCAATCTTCTTTATTGTCTACTACCCATTTCACAATCTTTTCCTTTTCTAAAGTCACCATTCTCTTTTCTTTTCTTTTTTTCTTTTCTTTCTTCAACTTTGTATTCCTCCCACATAGTGGTGGGTACCTTGTTATTTTTACTTCTCCTGTCTCCCAGTTTATCTCTAGATTGTGTGCTTGTAGCTACAGCATCCCTAGTATAATATCTGTCTTCCCCAAATTGTACACATCTATCCTCATTCTCTCTATGTAATTCTTATAGTATATGTTCACCTCTACTTGATGGGTAATAGCTTTTGCACTGTTGTTTGTCCCATCCATGTTCCTGACTGTCACTGGTTTTTTTAGCTTTTGCAGCTTAAACCCATGTTTTGCTGCTATCTTCCTATCCATAAACATTCCTGTTGCACTACTATCCAAGAGTGCCTTGACTGTTACACCTTCATGTGTATCTATTTTCTCTACACCAATATTTAACCATACTTCTCTCAATATCTTAAATGTTCTCCTCATATCTCTTTCTATACCTCTCTCTTTTGTTGTACCTTTTGGAGCTCTTGTCTATATGCCATCTTGCTATACTTCTCCCTGTATAGGGCATACTGCTACTTTCCAATCCCACCATGGCTGTTTTCTCCCAGTTCCACATTCTGGACACAAAATTTTCTTTCTATCTTCCTCTGATATTCCTTCTACTGTATCTTTTCTTTTGTACCACCTATACTTTACACTTACTGCTTTTCTCTCTCTTGCTGTATTTTCTCTCCATCTCTATGCTCTAAGATAGCTACTATACCATATATTTCTCAAATGCTCTCCTGAGACAAATTCTTGCTCCTAGTTCTCTTGTGTTTTAGTGTCTTTATAGTTGTACCCTCTATACTCCACAAACATTACAACTTCTCACTTGGTTGTCCACCCTCTCTGTTCCAATGCTGTGCTTCTCGGGAGCATACTCCACATGCCACTATACTTTTGCATCTTCTTCCATAAAGAGTATACCAGTCTTTTCTCTTGCTGTACCTTTTGTAGACTAACTGTATGTGCCACCTCCTCATTCCTTCTCTTCTCTTTCTCTACCTCAATATTAGAACACTCCTACTTGTAGTGTTCTATTCCCTAATACCTGAAGCACTGTACTTCTCTCTTTTCCATCTCCTGTCTCCTTACTTCTTCTCTTACTCTGTATTGTATTACCCTACTTGCTATCACCTCAAATTTATTCTGGGGAATTGGTTTCTCCTTTATCTTCCCTTTTCTATTCCTGCAGTTATGGGCTAGGTGCTCAAACCTTTTACACTTCCAACACACCCTTCCTTTTCTTCCCTCTATCTCTACTCTTAGTTTGGTAAGAGTGCACTGTTGGTTGAGCATCCTGCTCATGAGAGAGTTATATTGCTCTAGAGACATGATACTATATCTCTAGAGAAGTCAAATAAGAAATGATCTTACTACTGTTATGTCTACTGGGGCATCAGATCTTCACCTAACTAGACACCTACTACCTTACTTACTACTACTCTAATACTATGGTTATACTATCACCCCAAGGAGAGGATCTCTAATCTAAATACCTTTCTAAGGATATAGCATTAATTCTCTGCATGTATAGCCTATAATGGAACTTCAGCACAAGGTTTATAAAGTAAAAGAATACAAGTAACTAAAGACAACACTACTTAATTGTGAGGTCAGGTCTTAGACACAATATCTGAGCTTGGTACTGTACTTTCACTGATAGTCTCTAACTGACTATCAAGTCCCCTTAAGCCTAGGGCCCAACTATATTGTAGTAGTCCTGAGTTATGTCACTTAGGTACTGAGGAAGATAAGAGAGTAAGAGATAGCAGGGCTCTATGGTGAGCAGTACCAATAGAAGAATTGAGTTCTGGTATAAGAACTTAGATTATGATGTCTTAGAACTACTCCTAGTCTGAGTTGACAAGGAAAACTCAATAGAGTTCCTATTCAATTGCTATATACTACTTATACACATTCTATGTTTACTTTTATTTATAAAGTTCCATATATCTTTTTTAAGTCATTTTCTTTTATACATCTGTTGATTTTCTAATTAAATGAAAAGAAAAAGAAAAGAAATATAAATAATAACTTAGCTGTTTGGCTGTGTCATAACAATCCCCTTATATCTGAGGCTTTGAACCCATGTTTACCAAGAATGATTTTGACATCTTGCTGGAGCACCACTACTGGGACTATACAATAGAGCTTATTCTAGGTTCTAAGCCTAAGTCTACGAAGGTCTATCCCCTCTCTCCCATTGAACAAAAGGAGCTGGATGCCTTTTTACAGAAAAACTTACACACTAGACAGATATACCTATTCAAGTCATCTATAGCCACTCTAGTGTTCTTTATTAAAAAGAAAGACAGTTCTCTCTGGTTAGTGCAAGACTACTGGACTCTTAACTCCATAATGGTGAAGAACAAGTACTTCTTGTCCCTTATCTCTAAACTCATGTTGCAACTCCACAGAGCCAAATACTTTACCAAGCTGGATGTCTACTAGAGCTTTAACAATATACACATCAAGTCTAAAGATGAGTGGAAGGCTACCTTCTATACCAACCATGGCCTGTTTGAACCCCTAGTGATAATCTTTGGAATGACTAACAGTCTGGCCATCTTCCAGACAATGATGAACATCTTTAGAGACCTTATTGCCAAAGGAATAGTGGTAGTGTACTTGGACAATATCCTCATCTTTACCAGGACTGTTGAACAGCATGCCAAAGCTGTCTGGAGAATACTAGAAATTCTAGCAGAACACAAACTCTGCCTCTACTCAGAGAAGTATAAGTTCTAGAAGGAGTACATCAAGTATCTAGGCCTGGTGGTATCAGAAAACAAGGTCTCAATGGATTCTGTCAAAGTCACTAGAGTCCAAAAATAGCCTACCCCAGTACATTGGTCTCTCTATCTAGTGAGGCTTAACTTTACCCTCTGTTACCAATCTGGACAATCTATAGGGAAACCAGATACCTTATCTCAGAAACTAGACCACAGCAATAGTAGATCCTCTAATAATGAAAATATGGTATTACTCTATCCAGAGTTCCTGGCCATTTATACCCTAGAAGGAGTAAAACTAACAGAAGTAAAACAGAGCATCCTATCCAAAGTTCACAAGAGTAACTACTCTAGAGACCTAGAAGAACCAGTTACTAAGGCTACCTAAAAACTCCAACATTCTATCTCAAAGACAGTTCATTTGTTAGAATGGTCAAACATAGATGGTTTGCTTTGCTTCTGAGAAAAAGTTTATATCCTCTAGACCTCCAACTTGTGCAGGAAGATAGTCTCTTTGTACTATAATACTAAGGTTGCAGAACACTCCAGTAGATGGAAGATACTAGAGCTAGTATTCCAGAACTATTGGTGGTTCCAGATGTCTAGGTATATAGGGTAGTACATGAGTACCTATGATCTCTGTCTCTGTACAAAGCCCTCTAGAAAGCCCCCAGCCAGAGAGCTCTACTCCATTCCAGTACCAAATGCCTGATGGGACACCCTTAGTATTGACTTTGTGATAGAGCTCTCCAAGTCCTCTAAATATGACACCATCATAACAGTGATGGACTCTATATCAAAGAAAGCCCACTTCATTCCAATACACATAATAGTAATTATGGAAGGAGCAACAAGGTTGTTCCTGTACCAGGTATGGAAACTCCATAGACTGCCTAGATATATAATCTCAGACTACGGACCTCAATTTATAGCTCTATTCACAAGGGAACTCTATTGACTACTAGAAATTCAATTAGTCTCCTCTATGGCCTGGCATATGCAAACTGATAGACAAACAGAGCGTGTCAATCAGGAGCTTAACTAGTATCTATGCCTATTTGTCAATGAGCAACAGGATAACTGGCACAACTTACTACTGATAGCAGAATTCCAGCACAACAACCATGTGCACACCTCTACCTAGCAAACTCCATTTCTACTCGATACTGGATAAACCTCCTATATAGGCTTTGAACCTAGGTAATGCCCCTCTGAACTAGAAATAGTAAACAAGTTCACAGAGCAAATGAAGATAGTAGTTGAAAAGGCCAAGACTGCAATTTGGAAGGTACAGGAAGACATAACATTGTTATCAATAGGCAGTGAATGCTCTTAGTGATCACCTTAGGTGGATGTTCAAGAAGAACTCAATAGAGTTCTTTGTTGGATTGGACTACTACTTATACAATTTTACAGTAGCTGTACTACTGCTAGTCCACGATCACATGTTCTTCCAGAATATTCTATGATTACTTGACCTTGTCACATGATTTGGTTACCTAAATTCCCACACTATTTATACCTTGACCTCATTGTATGACTTGAGATTTTGGATTAAGTGTTTAAATGCATGGGAGACCATTTCCTTCTTGGGGCTCTCATAACATAGCCCCCCCTTCAAGTTTCCTCGTCCTGAGGAATTTTTCCATTGACTCCAGTTTTCATCCCATCTTTTTTCCCTTTCCCTTTTGTACTTCCTTTTTTCCCATCCATATAGCAATTTTGCTGTGAACTTCCTAGATAATTCCTGACTAAATTCCTTTTTTTCTTCTTCTTGCTCCTGTCGTCTTAGTTCTTCAATCTCTTCTCCATATATTCTCTCAAACTCTTCTACCAACTCTTTTGCATTTTCCAAGTTCTCTCTACTCTCCCAAGTGTCTTCTTCTACTGTATACCCCTTCCACCTTACCAGAAACTTTTTCTTCCCTCTAACCGTTCTTTTGTTTATGATTTTTTCTACCTCAAATTCCTCTTCTTCTTCAATAATGACTGGTTTTGGTGGTGTCTTCTTCTGCCCTTCTACCTGTGGTTTATAGAATCATACTCTACTTACATTAACCACAGGGTGTATTCTAATAGACTTAGGTAGTTCTAACTCTATTGCATTGCTAGAGACAATTCCCTTAACTTTGTAGGGGCCCACAAAATGCTCTGTCAATTTCTCTGATCTCCTCCCCTTCATCTGCCATTTTAAGTCTTT
>Ga0153977_1000160_pt1 | contig 17707 bp, 15 predicted proteins | sample TSGA061MetaG_FD_104710 | JGI IMG/M metagenome (GOLD analysis project Ga0153977, IMG submission 104710) | Attine ant fungus gardens microbial communities from Georgia, USA - TSGA061 MetaG | ecosystem: Host-associated > Fungi > Mycelium > Unclassified | place: USA: Georgia, Yuchi Wildlife... | reverse complement strand
TGGCTAAAACATGTGAGACAGAATGATTAAAAGGAATATGTGGAAGTTTATAAACAAAAGTAAACACAGGATGTATATAAGTAGTGTACTATAATCAAATGAGAACTCTATTGAGTTTTCCTTACCAACTTAGACTAGGAGGGTAATTAAGTTACCTTAGGCTAAGTTACTACACACTCATAGTTGAATTTAGTCACTTTCTCTAACAGAATGTCTTAGAACCCTACTCCTGATCTCTACTTGGAATGATATATCTGCCAAGAAATTAACTATCTAGATACTTTATGAGAACATACTACCACACCTATTGAAAGACCTCTCACAGTCACCCAGGAGAAAAACCAATGACTCACATTACAAGAAATTCTGAAGAATGTTAGAGAAAAAGGAACAGAGGAAAAAAGCTTGGTCTCTGAATCACTCCTTCCGGAATTCTTCAAAGCTTTACTAGTTAGTCAAAAAAAGATTTCCAATTTTGAACTTTATGCTGTATTACTGGCCCTAGTTAGAAATAGTAACCCCCAGCCTAAAAGGAAATATTGTACTATTAGAGAACTAGACCTATTTAGTAAGAGTGATCCAGACAAACTTTAAGCCTTTTTATTTCAGTATCAAATATACTTCAGAACAAATAAAGGAGAATTTACTGAAGATTTGGAGAAGATCTTCTTTGTAATTTTGTATCTAAAGAACATTGTATTAGACTACTTTGAACCATTCATCAATAAGCTAGATCCCTACTATCTCCGAGATTTCTTGGAAGATTGGTCAGTCTTTGTTCAATATCTTTAGCTCGTACTCACCGGAGGACAATGACAAAAATACTATAGTCACTATACCTTTTCCCCATGATAGTAAAGCAACTGACTACTTTATCTACTTTACCAAGTACCAAAACTGGATTTAATAGAATAATTGATTCCTCTGTAAAGTAGTAAAGGACATCATACCAACAAGAATTAGTGATAAGCTTTGGTATAGTAGAAAGGACCTATTGTCATTTGAAGAATACAAGGGAGCAGTGATGGAGATCAATAACAACTATTGGAGATAAATTCAGGATAAGAAGAACAAAGTCAAAATTGCCCATACCTTGTAGCACCATCTGCCTAGGACCCAGAGGTAAAAGAATGCTCAAAACATCTCTAAAGAATAACCCTTACTGGCTAAATGTACTCTGCCCAGCCAACCAAAAGAGAACAATTACTCTGGTACTATTTAGCAGCAAGAACCAACCCTTTTCTTAAGTATCCTAGGACCTGATGGTCATTTAATGTTAGTAAAACATACTTGTTGAATAAATCTGGAACTCTGTTTACATTATGGCTAGTTGGGTCATCTAGCAAGGTTGTGTTCTAGGTAGGCAAGAAAGAGTATAGGAGTATTGGGGGCCCAAGTAGCATATATTGAACCGGCCCTTGTATTGTCTGAGGAGTCAAAAAACAAGACAGTAGTTATTCTAGCTTCTGGGAGATTGACTATTTAAAGAACACTTGGGACTCAGGGCCTTGGTTGGGTGTAGCAATACTCTCAACCACAAGAGTACTGATTGTTGACCTTTACTCATAGTTGGTATCAGAAATCTTCAAGGGACTCATTAACTCTGGATTATTGGACTGTTTTGTGAACTTAGAATTTGTAATTAGGAACAATCTCAGAATGCAGGAAATTGATTCCTTTTCACATACCTTGATAGATAGTACTATTAATCATTGTATGAATCAAGTAGTATCATTACCAATCTAGCTTGTGTATAGGTCATTGTATATGATCAAGTGCTATGCAACATCCCTAGATGGTTCCTATGAAGTAGTGCTGGGTCACAGCTGGCTCAGAGACTGGAACTCTACCATAGATTAGTAGAATAGTACTTTATCTTTACTAAACCAACAAAAAGTCACTTCTCTCTCTCTAAGAAAGCTTATAGACTTATTGGTTATTTGCCCTTTATTAGCAAACAAATCTTATGTTTCTTTTATCAATACATTAGCTTATCAAAGAGTCTGCTGCTCTGAAAGGGCTATATTATTCCAGCTGTAACTGACTAGAAAACTAGAGACGACTGGAGCAAGTGGATGAGCTAACCAAGTTAAAAAGATGACATTTGACTTAGAAAAAGTACCTATAGAATACTATCAGTATGTAGAAGTGTTTAGTAAGAACAAGTCCAGACAGATACTCCTTTACCAACTTTATGATCTATCTATCCTATTAGAAAAAGAGACTATACTCTCTCTAGAACTAATCTACTCTTTATCTATGTTAGAACTCCAAATGCTAAGGAAGTTTATCAATAAGAATATCTATACAGGCTTTATCCACCCCTCATGATTGCCTTGTAGTATACTAGTACTGTTTGTCAAAAAAAAGAATAGATTACTAAGGCTTTGTGTAGATTATTGTGGGCTGAACTAACTTATCCAAAAGAACAGATATTTGATCCCCCTGCTCTTAGATCTCTTAGATATCCCCAAGAAAGCAAGAATCTATACAAAGATAAATTTGCACAATGCTTACCATCTAGTATACTACTATGAGATGACTCCCAAGAAGGAAACTATTTCTCATACATTCATTAACTTGATGGGAAACATTCAAAAATACAATATGGGAAAGATATAAATAGCATAGAAAGGATTATGTAAAATATAGATAGTTCTTGGTAAGAGTTATATGATTGTGGGAGATAGATACATAGACCATCTAATATTTGTATAAGTATCTAATAGAATCCAACAAGGAACTCTATTAAGTTTTTTCTGAACAACCACTCTGGTTAAGCTTTAAGTCTTCATGACTTTGTGCTAACATATATATAGCGGACAGTAATGAGTGAAAAACAATATTTTATATTTGCTATAGTTTCTATGAGTGAACAGTAATACCATTTGGCCTCTTGAACACTCTAGCAATATTTCAGAGGTTCATGAATGAACTATTTGCTAACATATTGAATATCTGTGTAATTGTCTATCTTGATGACATCCTGATTTACTCTGAAGAGATGGGAGAGCACAGGAGACAAGTCAAAGTGGTCCTCAAGAGATTAAAGGCCAATGGACTATATATGTTATCCAACAAATGTGTGTTCTACTAGGAACAAGTTAAGTTCCTAGGTTTTATCTTAAGCCCAAGAGGCCTATGTATGGACAAAGAGAAGGTATGAGTAATCCAGGAATAGCCATTCTCCATCAAGTAAAGGATATGCAGTTTTTTCTAGGGTTCGCAAATTTCTATAGAAGATTCATCTACAACTACTCCAAAATTGTTATTCCATTGACATGACTCACCAGAAAGAACATGCTCTGGGTATGGAGTGAAAACTGTCAACAAGCATTCATTACACTTAAAATAGCCTTTACTTTAGTACTAGTCCTAATATATTGGGATCTAAATGCACCTATTGTAATAGAGACAGACACATCCAATTATATCTTGGCTGCCATTATCTCTATACAAGTTGATACCAAAGTCCACCTAATAGTGTTCCACTTAAGAATGTTTAGTGCAGCAGAACTGAACTATGACATATATGATAAAAAGTTATTAGCAATCTATGAGACCTTTTGCAAGTGGGGATATTACCTTAAAGAGACAACCTTCCCAGTCAAGATCCTAATAAACTATAAGAACTTGGTCTACTTCAACATAGCTATTCAGTTCTGACTGGAACACTTGGGAACTAAGCTAGATACCTTGACTTAAAGATAGGACCTATATTCAAAGAACAGTAGTGGTAGGTTTCTGGAAACAAACCCTCAGAACCACTATTTTATATTTTCAGCAGGATAACTGGTGCTAGCTATGAGATCTATACACCTGAACAAGACTGCCCTTAAGAAACCCTCAACCTCAATACTCTCTATTAGGAAATTAGAGAGGCTACTCTTGCTAGTCCAGAACACATAGGATTGACCAAGACTACATTACTTCAAGGCAATAATTGTTAGATAGTAGATATAAATAGACTTCTTTGTTGGGAAGGATATATTTTTATACCAGATAGCTCTGGACTATGGCTACAAGTGTTGTGTTCAAAGTATGATTATATACTAGTGGGTCACTTTGGTCAGTTGAAAACTCTCTACCTTGTATATAAGGACTACTTTTGGCCCAAGCTCTAAGAATTTGTAATAGACTATATATAGTCTTGCAATGCATGCATATGCAATAAGGCTAAATGGCACTGCTCTTATGGACTCTTAAAGTAACTATCTATCCCAATTTAACCTTGGAATTCATTATTGATAGACTTCATCAAGCAGTTACCCTAATCAGATAGTTTTACAGACATTCTTGTAATTATAGACAAGTTAACAAAGTAGGCTGTATTTGTTCTAACTCATAGGTCAATCAATTTCATAGAACTCACCAATCTATTTGTTTAACATGTATTCTCTAAACACAGAGTTCTATCACATATAACTTCAGACAGGAGATCAGAATTCATTTCTAGATTCTTCCAGTTACTAGTGGTAGCATTACAGATAAGACTACATCATACCTCAGACTACTATCCTGAAGCCAATGGACAAATTGAGAGAATGAACCAAACCCTTGAACAATATCTTAGGATTTACTGTAACTACCAATAATCTGACTGAGTTTGCTTACTTCCTCTTGCAGAATTTGTCTATAACAATACATTCTCAGCTACTACAGAAGAGTCTCCCTTTTTTGCAAACAAAGGATATTACCCTCAACTACAAATCCAGACTGAAACAGAATAACTAGCCAAATTAGCAAGACTGTTTGTAACAAAACTTGAGTTGGTATATGAAGAATTAAAGAGAAATATTACAGAGGCTTAAACTCATTACCAGGGAGTAGTAAATGCTAGACAATCTCTGGCACTAGATATTTGAGTAGAGGATCTTGTATTTGTACTGGCTAAGCTTATTTGTACCCCTTGTCTATCCAAGAAATTATCAGAAAAATTCCTAGGACTATTTAAAGTGATAAGGAAGTCTGGTTCCCATTTATACCAGATCAAATTGCCAGTCTATCTTCAATCTATTTATCTAGTCTTCTATATATTACAACTAGAGCTGGCAATATCAAGCAACATTAAGAGCTACTACAACCCATCCCTTCATCTATTAAAGTCAAAGGTAATGCTAAATATAAAATTATACAAGTCCTGGACTCAAATTTTGATCATTGAAGAAAGAACCCCTTCCTTTACTATGTACTGTAGGCTAGCTACAAAGAAACAGCAGACAAATTCTCATGGCTGGGAGCCAATGATTTGAACTATGCATCAAAACTAGTACAAGAATTTCATGAACAGTACCCTAATAGACCTAGACTTCACCAGTTGTCTCCGGATTGGACTATGAGTTAAGTTTAGGATTGCTACCTTAGTCATTAGGGCTATGAGAGTATAGCCATAAAGAAGAGGTACTGTCATAACCTTGTGATACCATAACCATCACTTCAACTCTTGATGCCATCAAGAATAACTATATAGTTAGTCACCAGTCTATGTCACCTTGTCAGTAGTTTAGTTTTTAGTTTTGTTGTTTCTAAGCATTCCAGAATATTCTTCTAGACCTTCTGCTCTTGTCTCTTAAATTGGGGTTGTACAGGGAAGAGCATAATTAAATTGAAGCTAACTCCTCTGTCCAGGTTATAGGCTTGACACTCAGATAGAATATAGAGACCAGTTATCTTTATTTCAAAATCTCTAAGTGATATGGAAAGAAACTATGAGATATATAACAAGGAAATGTTGGCAGTAGTTAGATGCTTGGAAGCATAGAGGCACTTCCTGGAAGGAATGACTACAAAATTTGAAATTTGGACAGACCATAAAAATCTTAAATATTTTATAAAAATACAGAAGTTAAATAAAAGGCAAGCAAAATGGGCTCTATACCTGTTTAGATTTGACTTTACACTCAAACATGTTCTAGGAAGTAAGATGGAAAAGGCAAATAGCTTGAATAGAAGACTAGATTAGAAGGTTGGAGTGGAAAGAGATAACAAGGATGAAATGCTGGTTAAGCTAAAATGGTTAGAAGTAAGAAGAACAGAAGAACTAGAAGTGATCATAGAGAGAGTAGACTTACTAGAGAAAGTAAGGCAGTTAAGAGTAAAAAATAATAAAGTAGTTAAAGCAGTAGAAGAGATGAAGTAGACAGGAGTAAAAATGCTAAAAGATGAAGAATAGAGAAAAATTAATAGCATAATATATAAGAAAAAAAAGGTGTATATATCTAAGAATGAGAAATTAAGAATAGAGATTATTAGATTGTATCATAATACACTAGTAGAAGGATATAAGGGGCAATAGAAAATAGTAGAATTGATTACAAGAAAATTTTGGTGACCAGAAGTAACAAAAGAGATAAAGCAATATATAAAGGGGTACAATTCCTACCAAAGAAATAAAAACTATACAGAACAACCAATAGACAAATTAATACCCAATTCAATACCAGAAAAGTCCTAGAGTCATATATCAGCAGACTTTATTACAAAGCTACCATTGGCACAAGGATATAACTTAGTCTTAGCAGTAGTAGACAGGTTAACAAAGATGGTTCATTTTATTTTTACTATGGAGAAAATATTGGCAGAAGGATTAGCTAGGCTGTTTAGAGACAACATATGGAAACTACATGAGTTACCCAAAAGTATCATTTCAGATAGGGGATCCCAATTTATAGTAGAATTGATAAGGAAGTTGAATAAAATGTTAGGGATTAAGAACAAAATGTCAACAGCATTCTACTCTTAGACAAATGGACAAACAGAAAGGATCAACCAAGAACTTAAGTAGTATTTGAGGATTTTCATAGACCATAGATAAGAGCAGTAGCCAGATTGGTTAGGAATAGCTGAGTTCATCTACAACAATAAGGTATATTCAAGTACTAAGACATTACTCTTTAAGACAGACTATGGACAAGATCCTAGGATGGGATTTGAAGTAAAAAGGAAAGGGAAATACAAGGGGATAGAGAAGTTTGTAATTAAAATAAGAAAGGTACAGGAGAAAGCAAAAGCAGTACTAGAAAAGGCATAGGAGAAAATATATCATAAATGGCCACTTACTGATTTGTGATTGCTTGATTTGATAATCAAAGTACTCAAAAAAGCAAAGTTAGACAAACAGCAAAAGATACTGTTAAGTCTAAGGTTTATCCTTAGACATACAGTCCTTAAATACATGATTGTAGTAGTCTGTATACCAGGATAGTCTACTATATGATTACTACCTATTGTTTTACATATAGGAGTGTTATTGTTCTTGAAATAGAGATAACCTAACCATCTTAGGGCAGTCCTTTGTTCTATTCAAGGACAGATGATAATCTATAGGTAAAGATTAATATTATGTACAAATATTAAGGACCTTGTATCTCTATGGAATCTTATCACCTCTGGTTCTATTTATGGCTGAAAGAAATGCATTGAAGAGAACTTCACAATGGTCATTGAAGCAAATGATTACATTAAGCAGTTCTTGAGATATCAGCAATTTAGTGTCTAGTGACTTGGTGATCACTAACTGATCTGCTGATAACTCGGTGAATACTGATTGCTTTGAGACATTTTTGATACTATTTGAAAGGTCTTTTTAAGGGCTTTTGGTGGCCATTTAGATTGTTGAAATTGGTCAAGTATTCCCAGAGTTATGGTCTAAATAAAGTTTGTAACATTACTTCTTCTCTTGGTTCAAGCTCTATTAAGAAGTTATCTCATTTTTGGTAAACTCTGAAGATACTCCTGCAGCTTTTTGCCTGCATTATGTAGATTTTTCTCAGGTTCCCATATATCATCTTCTTGACTGTATCCTTTCTATCTAACAAGAAATTTGTTTTTTCCATGTTTTTGTTATGAATCTAGAATCTTTTCTACTTCCTATTCTTTCTGGCCCTGTATTAAGGTCAGTAGTGGAGGTGTGGATTTCTGTCTATAGATGGTGGATTTGGAGTACTATGCTAACTTGCTAGCATGTGTCACAAACTTCATTCAGACCATAACTCCAGAGATACTTGACCGATTTTGACAATCTAAATGGCCACCAAAAGCTCTTAAGAAAACCTTTCAAACAGTATCAAAAATGTCTCAAAGCAATCAGTATTCACTGAGTTATCAGCAGATCAGTCAGTGATCACCAAGTTACCAGATACTAAATTGCTGATATCTCAGGAACTGCTTAATGTAATTGTTTGCTTCAATGACCATCATGAAGCTCTCTTCAATGCGCTTCTTTTGGCTATAAATAAATCCTGAGGCAATAAGATCCCATGGAGATACAAGGTCCTCAATATTTGCATATGATACTAATCTTTACCCATAGATTATCATCTATCCTTGAATAGAACAAAGAACTGCCCTAAGATGGTTAGGTTATCTCTATTTCAAGAACAATAGCACTCCTATATGTAGAACAATAGGTAGTGATCATGTAGTAGGCTGTTTTGGTACATAGACTACCACAATTATATATTTAAGGACTGTATGTCTGAGGATAAACCTCAGACTTAACAACATCTCTTACTGCTTGTCTAACTTTGCTTTTTTGAATACTTTGATTATCAAATCAAGCAATCACAAATCAGTAAGTGGCCATTTATGATAGTATAAAAAACTGAATGTAGTACTTGGTAGCAAAATAACATTCTAAGCCAGAATATAACTAAGGACAACTTTTCTATTATTTTGAATGGTCCTTTATATAGGGGTTGTAATGCTCACTCCATAGTCTGGTAATCCTTTAAATTGAGTAGTACCTTGTTGCCAACTTTGAATAGGACACTTTGGACTTTTTGGTCATAGTACTATATTTTTTCCACTGTAAGAGTAAAAGCTGCTTTTGCCTGCTCTAAGACTTCTTGTTGTTTATACGTTAGATCATTCAAGTTCCTTTGTAGTAACTCTTTGACTAAAATTAGACCTGCTCTCAGATGTCTACCATATTCAAGGAAGAACAAACTTTCACTGAGATTATAATCCACATAGTACTGAAGATATTGCTTTAATACCTAGTTTACTTGTTTTATTTGTCCATTTGTTTGTGAATAATATGCTGTCAACATTGTAGATTCTATTTCTAAAATCTTACACCATTCTTGAAATAGCTCAGCTGAGTATTGTATTTCTTTATCTGAAATGATTTGTAGGGGCAGTTCATGCAATAGATAGACCTTGTTATATAGTAACTACGCCATATCTTTGGATAAGAACCAATTGTTGATAGGAATAAAATAGGCTCTTTTGGTGAGCCTGTCAACAATAATACAGGTAGTATCATAACTGTTTAACTTTGACAATTGCATAATTAAGTCTATTGAGATTATTTCCCAAGGTTCGTTAGGCATCTTGTTAGGCACAAGTGGTCCAAAAGGTTGCTGTATGTGATTTTTCATCTGCTGACATATATCATAATCCATAACATATTTCTTGACAAATGTTGTCATCCCAGGCTACCAGTAATTTCTGGAGACTAACTCATAGATCTTCTACTAACCTGGGTATCTGGCAGATGGCAAATTGTGGTATATCTTAACAATTTATTATCACAAGGTGTTTTCTATACTGTGGAGAATATAAATCTTCCCTCTATACAGGAGTAGTCTATTCTTATAGTTCTAGTCTTGCAAGGATTTTCCAAATTCTCTTGAACTAGACTTGAGTAATATCTTATAGTCTTTGGTAACTTTGTCCAATAAGAGTACTACTCTGACCTTCTTTAGGATTATCTTATTATTTATTGGCATCTTATAAGTAATCTCTAGTACATTGATAGCAAAGAACTCAGGTTTTAGTAACTGTTACAAACTTCATTCAGACCATAACTCTGGAAATACTTGACTGATTTTGACAATCTAAATGGCCACCAAAAGTCCTTAAGAAGACCTTTCTATTAGTAAGTGACTATTTGTAATAGTAACACCTAGTTTGTATTGTCAAGGTCTGTTCCCATCTCATAGTCTGCTCATCTGGACAAGGGGTCTTCTACCTGCATCGTCTTTTCTAGTTTATGATAGAGTACAAAGTTAAAATGAGTCATAAAAAGTGTCTATCTTGCTTGCCTCCTGGTTAGCTTTTGAGCTGTCCTAAAAAATATAAGGTTTTGATAATCTGACCAGATCTCAACTTTATATAAATGTCTCTCTAAATGGTATCTGTATTCCTCTAGTCCCTAAATTACTGCAAGTAGTTCCTTGTCATAGATTTCATAGTTCCTTTTGTAAACATCTAATGACTTGAAGAAGAAAGCTACTGGATACCACAGATTGGTTTGCATGTTCTTTTGTGATAAAATAGCTCCTGTTGCAAAGTTACTAGCATTAGTGGATAACTTAAAGGAATCTTTGTCATTTGGTATTCTCAGGACTAGAGCTGTGGTAAAGATCTTTTTCAGTACCTCAAAAGCATTTTGTTGCTCTATACCCCAAGTTCAGGTAATATTCTTCTTGGTCAAGTCAGAGAGTGGCTTTGACATCTTGGCAAAGTTCTTAATGGACCTACAATAGAAATTCATAAAGCCTAAGAATACTTGTACTTGTTTGATTTTAGTTGATACTAGCCACTCTAGAACTCCTGAAAGTTTCTCCTTATCCATCTGTATTTTATTCTCCAAAATAATTATGCCTAAATACTTGATACTACTTTGCTTAAAGAAAAACTTCTCTGCTTTAGCATAAAGGTCATTAAATTAGAGCTTTTTCAGCACTTCCTTAACCAATTACCTGTACTCCTTCAAACATATCCCAAATATTAGAATATTATCTAAATATACCATTACTAGTCATATGCAAATCAAATCTCCCAATATGTTATTTATTATGCTTTGGAAGGTCACTGGTACATTAGAAAAACCAAAATATATAACAGTTGCCTTAAAAAGGTCTCATCTTGTAATAAACACTATCTTCTATTTATTCTCTTCTTTGATATAAATATTGTTGTACTCCCACCTCAAGTTAATTTTGGTAAAGATTGAGGCTTTGCTAAGTGATTCAGTCAAGTCAGCTATTCTAGGGATTGGATAGCAATTTTTGATGGTAATTCCATTAAGGGCTCTATAGTCTATAACAGATTATAAGCTTCTATTGTGCTTTTTTACAAAGAAGAATGGAGCTGCTATTGGGCTAGTAGATAGTCAGATATATCCTTTTCTGAGTTCCTCATTGATCCATATGTCAAGAGAGTTTCTTTCTGCTAGAGAAAGTAGATAGACCTTGGTTGGTTTGGGAAGCATTGTATCTTTTACAAAGTCAATCATATGGTTATATAGTTTCCATATTGGCATTCTCTTTGACTTGTTCTTTGAAAACATATTCCTATACTTGTGTAGCCATTCTGGTATATGAGCCTTCCAGGTCTTTGTGTCCTTGCAATCTGAATCTCTATATTGATCTCGATTGTTGAGTATAGCTGTAATTATCATTGTTTGTTAATGACTGCTTGGGTCAGTTGTGTCTGCCTAGCTAAGAATATAGTTGCTGGGGTCCTCATCTTTTATGTCGTCCAATAAGGAAGATTCGCTGATATCCAGTTCAAGATGAAGTTCATTAGCTCCTGCTTCTACATCTTGTATTTTACGAGCTTTACTAGCATATGTATCTAGGCACCTGGTAAACTCCCATTGACCTTTTTGCCAATCAATATTTGGATTATGCTTATACAAGTATGAATACCCAATCATTATCTCCTTATTCCCTAAGTTGGTGACAAAAAGATGCTGAGTTGTCTTGTACAATCCAATTTCTATATAAGCTTGGACATACTTAGTTATCTATCCTGTCTTGTTGGGAGTGCTATCCATATTGATTACACAATATAGATTTGCCAGTTTATAAGTTACTAGGTTATTATTTTCCATAACAACTTTATCAACAAAGTTCGTAGTGGTTCCTAAATCAACTAAAGCCTTGGTTTGTACTTTTTTTCCATATACCCAAAGTGTAACTGGAATTTTAAAGGAGGTAGTCTTGTTGCGCGCTATATTATTACAAGATTCCAGTACTACTTCTGACTTTTGTAAGCTAATAGAGAGTATACTTTTCTTCAACTGTAGATTATAGACATTATACTCTATAGTCCCAAAGGAAAATCCAATTTGGATATCCTCTTTCTCTTTCCACTTTGGGGAACAGGATCAGAGATTTCCTCAATTGACATGCTATTAATTTTGACATCTTTAGGAGAGAAATCTAGGTTGTTACTATTTTCCTCTAATATCTTTATCAGCCATGCTCTAAATGACTGATTTTTGTTCTTGCTTGGATCCAGTGGAAATGGTTTCTAGAAAGAGGTCTTATGAGGATGCTTGTCCTCATTACCAGGCTTATTGTAATAGTCTACTATATTGTATATCTTTGATTTATTCTTAAAGTCTTTTTCAGCACATATCTAACAGTATCATAAGCTCTTCTTTTTCTTTCTCTGAATCTCATCTATTTCCATTATATCTGGGTCTTTCTTTTCTCCACTCTTCTCTTCAATTGCCTCTGGACTGAATATTGCACCTTGGACCTTGTCTGGATATAAGGCCTTATATGCTTGTATCAACAATTTGAGATATTCATTCCATGTTTTTGAAGACTGATTTGTAATTTCATAAAAGACAAGTACATTTTGCAGCTTATCAGAAATAACCTTCTTCATTTTGTCAATGTGAACTTTATTACTATAGTTAACAATTCTTACCAATATCCTATATTGTTCTGTATACTTGACAAAGTTCTTTTTTGCTAGGTTCTTGTTGACCCAGAGTGCTGTTAATTCCTTCTTTGCTCTCTCCTTGTCATCTTATTGTCTATAAATATTTTTGAGTTCTTGGACAAAGTCACTTCAAGAACCAATACTCAATTCTACCTGAACCTTGTTATAATACAATTTCATATATGTGCTGGCAGAAGCATATAAACAGATGAGAGCATATATAATTTTCTGATTATCCAATATAATACCAGATGCTAAACAATAGAGAGCAATCTGGCTCAACCAATTATATAGATGCATTTTATTTTCAGAGTTTGCAAATGTTGGTGGCTCTGGCATCTTGGTTTTGGAGGCAATATTTCCTCTAGAGAGCCTTGTTAGCTCTTCCTGAAGATAGACAACTTCTGTCTCCAAAGTTGCAATTTTATTATAAACAGTGGTCAAGGCACTATTATAATGATTGATTGCTCTATTGAGCACCTGATCAATATAGTTCTTAAAAAGAAGAAAAGTTTCTTGATATGCATTTTGTAGCATCTATATTTCAGTCTTATTCCAAGACATATGCTTAGTTTTTATGCCATCCTTTACTAGCACATTCTAATTCTCAACACTGAAATCAGAAAAGGAAACAGTAGTAGTAAAGTTGTTAAAGTCAATATATCTATTTAAGTAATTAATTACAGTTCTTGAGTATGTTTTTAAGAAGGTAAAAGGAAAAAACACTCAAATTTAGCCTCTCAATACCATTGTGTTACACCAAATACTATTCCAATAATATTATGTTTATGGAACAGTGATATTGAGCTCTAGAAGAGCTTTACAAATCTCTGGTACTCTAGTAGCTAGTTTGGAAAGATCTATATTCTTCAGATGCTTACAAGTGTCTTTTAGTATTCTCTACTTCTTAGCTATAAGCTTATGACCAACTTTGTTCAGCTCTATAATCACATCCTGTAGTTGATTGAACTATTTCCATAGAGGGTCATACTGTGGATCCTCAGCCCAGGTCTTGTTTTCACTTATTTTAGTAAAAAATAATGATATATAATCTAAGGTAGGTTCTAGGAGTTTTTTGTACTTTTTTATACATAATCTCTTAGTTTTGTGAAAATATAATTCTGGGGAGCAGGATATAAAGTAGAAATCATCTACCTTGTACTAGCAGGGGTCTGCTTCAACAAGTCTATTGTAGAGTTTAGTGGATAAAATAGATTTCATTTCAATTCTTTTCAGCAATAACTTCTCTGTCGCACTCTCCTTTTTCAGTAAGAGGCATTCAGCAAGAGTCTTGGTGTTTCTGATGGCGGACATAGCTTAGAGGCAAAAGTAAGTACAATGTTATTGATAGGCAGTGAATGCTCTTAGGGATCACCCTTGGTGGATATTCAAGAAAAACTCAATGAAATTCTTTCTTGGATTGGACTACTACTTATACTATTTTACAGTGGCTGTACTACTACTAGTCCACAATCACATGTTCTTCCAGAATGTTCTATAGTTACTTGACCTTGTCATGTAATTTGGTTATCTAAGTTTCCACACTATTTATACCTTAATCTCATTGTATAACTTGAGATTTTGGATTAAGTGTTTAAATAAGTGGGAGACTGTTTCCTTCTTGGGGCTCTCATAACATGGCCCCCCCTTCAAGTTTCCTCATCCTGAGGAATTTTTCTATTGACTCCAGTTTTCGTCCCATCTCTTTTCCCTTTCCCTTTCATACCTCCTTTTTCTCCAACTATATAGCAATTTTGCCATGAACTCCCTAGGTAATTCCTGACTAAATTCCTTTTTTTCTTTTTCTTGCTCCTGTTATCTTAGTTCTTCAACCTCTTCTCCATATATTCTTTTGAACTCTTCTACCAACTCTTTTGCATTCTTTATTCTCCCAAGTATCTTCTTCTGCCATATATCCCTTTTATCTTACCAGAAACTTTTCCTTCCCTCTAACTGTTCTTTTGTTTACAATTTTTTCTATCTCAAATTCCTCTTCTCCTTCAATAATGACCAGTTTTGATAATGTCTTCTTCTGCCCTTCTACCTGTGGTTTATAGAGTCGTACTCTACTTACGTTAACCACAGGGTGTATTCTAATAGACTTAGGTAGTTCTAACTCTATTGCATTGTTAGAGATGATTCCCTTGACTTTGTAGGGGTCCATAAAATGCTCTGTCAATTTCTCTGATCTCCTCCCCTTCATCTGCCATTTTAAGTCTTTTGTACTTAGCAGTACTGAGTCCCCTACTCTATATTCTTCTTCCTCCCTTTGCCTTCTGTTCACAAACTTCTTCATTTCTTCCTGCACTTTCCCTAGCACTGCTTTTGCTTCCTCCTGGATTTTCTTCATTCTTTCTATGAATTTCCCCACTGCTTCATACTTCTTCTTTCTCCTCCCTTCAAACCCTATCCTTGGATCCTGACTATATATTGTATGTGAATTCCACCATTCCTAACCAATCTGGCCACTGCTCTTGTCTATGGTCAATAAAGACCCTCAGATACTGCTCTAACTCCTGGTTTATCCTTTCCATCTGTCTATCTATTTGGGGGTGATAGACTGTTGAGAGTTTTGTCTGGATTCCCAACAAGTTATTCAGCTTCTTTATTATTCCTACTACAAACTGCACTCCTCTATTTGATATAATATTTTCTGGAAGTCCATGTAACTTCTATACATGATCTTGGAACAGCTTTGCAAGTCCTTCTGCTGATGTTTTCTCTATTGTGGCTATAAAATGCACCATTTTGCTAAAATGGTCACATACTACCAGAATAGCATTGTATCCCTGGGCTAATAGCAGCTTGGTGATAAAGTCTACTGAGATATGGCTCCATGGCTTTTCTGGGATTGCATTGGGCATCAGTTTTCCCACTGGTGCTTTGCTTCAATTCTTGTACCTTTGACATGTGTCGCATCTATCCACATACCTCCCCACCTCCTTTGTTATTTCTGGCCACCAGTAATTTCTGGCAACCAACTCTGCTGTCTTCTATCTCCCTTTGTGTCCTCCTACTGGGGTGTCATGGTGCAATTGTATTATCTCCCCCCTGAGTTCCCTTTCTGGCACATATATCTTCCCTTTTTTCATTACTATCCCATCCTCTATTTTCCATTCTTTGTCTTTCAGTATCTTTATTCCTGCTCTCTTCAGCTCTTCTACTGCTTTCACTACTCTTTCATTCTCTTCCTGTGCTCTTTTGATTCTTTCTTTTAGATCTCCTTCCTCTACTATTGTTTCGGCTCCCCTAATCTATTCTGGTTTTATCAGTTTCTGGTCCTCGTTGTCCTTTTTTACTTCCTCCTGCCAGTTGGGTCTTCTACTTAGTCTGTCTGCCTTCTCTATGCTCTTTCCTGGAACATGTTTTAATGTAAAATTAAATCGTGATAGGTATAGGGCCTATCTCGCTTGTTTATGGTTTAATTTTTGGCTCATCATAAAATACTAGAGGTTCTTATGGTCTGTCCAGATTTCAAATTTGAGTTTTGCTCCCTCCAAGTAGTGCCTCCATGCTTCTAGATACCTAATAACTGCCAGCATCTCTTTATTGTAAATTTTGTAATTTCGCTCTGTAGTGTTCAACGGTTTAGAGATGAAGGTCACTGGTCTCCACTTTCCATCCTCACACTTTGTTGACAATACTCCCCCCATTGCATAGTCTGAAGTATTCGCCTCCACTCTCATCTTCCTATTGATATCTGAAATAGCTAAGATGGGTTCTGTGGTAAATACCATCTTAAGCCTTTTAAATGCCTCCTCCTGTTCTCTTTCCCATTTCCATTTCTGCTCCTTCCTAACCAGTACATGCAGTGGTACTGCTAACCTAGTGAAGTCTTTTATAAATCTTCTGTAATAATTGGTGAAACCTAAAAACTTCTGTACTTCTTTGATGTTTTGGGATGCCAGCCAGTTTAGTACTCCCTCCACTTTTTTCTTCTGTATTTCCACTCCTCTTGGACTGATTACTACTCCCAGAAATTCTACCTCTCTTACTTTCCATTTACACTTTTTGGGCTTTACAAATAGGTCATTCTCCTCTAACCTTTTTAGTACCTCCTCTACTAACTCATTGTGTCCTTCTTCGGTGTCTGTGGCTACCAGGATGTCATTGATAAATATTGCTGTATTTCCCTGGTTTATGAGATCTCTAAATAGGTCGTTCATCATTGCTTGGAAGATAGCGGAAGAGTTTGTTAACCCAAAGTATATGACTGTGGGTTTATAAGCTCTAATATACATTGTAAATACTGCCTTCCACTCATCTCCCTCTTTGATCCTAACATTATTGTATCCCCATCTCAGGTCCAGCTTTGTAAACACCTTCCTTTTTCCTACCCCATCTAATATGTCTGCAATGAGGGATAAGGGATATCCATTCTTTATTGTCTACTGATTTATGTGTTAATAGTCCTGCACTATTCTCCATGTGCCATCCTTCTTTGCTACAAAGTATACTGGTGACGTTTGGGGTGACTTGGAAGGGCAGATGTATCCTTTCCTTAGCTGGTCTTCTACAAATGCTTGCACCTCCTCTCTTTCTTCTCTGGACAATGAGTACACCTTTTCCTTTTTTGGTATAAATCCTTCCTTCAACTCTATGGTATGGTCCCAGGTTTTTCATACTGGCATTCTTTCTGACTTCTTTTTTTTGAATATCTTTCCCTACCTCCAAAACCTTTTAGGTACCAGTTTTTTCAACGTTTCTTTATCTTTGTTCTTCTCCACTTTCTTTACTTCCTTTCTCTTCTCTTCCTGCTTTCTCTTTCCACATATAGGTGGACAGTACGTCATTTCTACCTCTCCTTTCTTCCAATCTATCTCTGGGTTATGGGCTGTTAGCCATGGCATTCCCAGTATCATCTCTGTTTTTCCTAAGTTACATACATCCATTCTTGCCCTCTCCACATGTTCTTTGAAGAACATATTGTACTCTACCTGGTGTGTTATGGCTCCCTCTGCATTTACTGTTCCATCTACATTTCTAACTAACAGAGGTTTCTTTAGCTTTTCCATTTTAAACC
>Ga0153977_1000152_pt1 | contig 18529 bp, 17 predicted proteins | sample TSGA061MetaG_FD_104710 | JGI IMG/M metagenome (GOLD analysis project Ga0153977, IMG submission 104710) | Attine ant fungus gardens microbial communities from Georgia, USA - TSGA061 MetaG | ecosystem: Host-associated > Fungi > Mycelium > Unclassified | place: USA: Georgia, Yuchi Wildlife... | reverse complement strand
CACGATGCGGATAAGAGTTGTCGGAATCTGAGTCATTGGAGACAAGGGAATGGCTGAAAAAGCCTCCGGAGGCGTGCAGTCCGTTGAGCGCGTCTTTGAACTGTTGGAACTGATCACGGACGCGGGTGGCGATGTCACCCTGAGCGAGCTCTCGTCGTCCACTGACCTGCCGCTGCCCACCATCCACCGGCTGCTGCGCACGCTGGTGTCGCTGGGCTACATCCGGCAGCTGCCCAACCGCCGCTACGCCCTGGGCCCCCGCCTGATCCGGCTCGGTGAAGGCGCCAGCAAGCAGCTTGGCGCCGTGGCACGTCCGCAGCTGAAGACCCTGGTGGAACGTCTCGGGGAGACCTCCAACATGGCCGTGTTGGACTCGGACATGGTCATTTACGTGGCCCAGGTCCCGTCCATGCACTCCATGCGCATGTTCACCGAGGTAGGCCGCCGCGCCCACACGCACGATACCGGCGTGGGCAAAGCCATCCTCGCCCAGCTGGACGACGAGGTGGTCCGCGGCATCGTGGCCCGCACAGGCATGCCCACTCCCACGGCCAAGAGCATCGGGGACATCGACTCCCTGCTCGCAGACCTCAAGCTCATCCGCGAACGTGGCTACTCCATTGACGAGGAAGAGCAGGAGCTCGGCGTGCGCTGCTTCGCCATGGCCGTGCCCAACGCTCCCACTCCCACAGCGATCTCCGTCTCCGGCCCAATTACCCGTGTGGACCAGAGCTTCGCGGACCGTGCAGTGCCCATGCTGCGTGAAGCGGCAATGGCGATCTCCGCAGAGCTGAACCAGAACTAGCTTTCCCAACCACGCCGAGTTGGCATTTGATGGCAATGTTCCTCGAGAACATTGCCATCTTTTGTCATCTGGGCGCTTTGTCATCTGCGCGGGGAAACAAGAAGGCGGCAGTGTCCCCCAAGGAAACACTGCCGCCTTTTGTCATCTGCGGACCGGAGCTAGTGCTCTGACGCGCTGGATGTCTTGAGCGGAACTTCGTTGCCATCCGCATCGATCAGCTTGCCGTTTTCGAAGCGGTCGCCTTCGCTGAGGCACTTGATGTCCTCTTCGCTGACGATCCGGTCCGTACCGGCGACGAATACCGACTGGTTGTCCGAATTGCCGGCCTTGAAGTGGTTGAAGAGGATGTTCAGGATGATCGCCATGACCGCGGCGGAGCTGATGCCGGAGTGGAAGATCGTGGAGAACCAAGACGGGAACTGGTCGTAGAACTTCGGGGCGGCGATCGGGATCATGCCGAAGCCGATGGAAGCGGCCACGATGATCAGGTTCATGTTGTTCTTGTACTCAACCTTGGCCAGGGTGCGGATACCACTGGCTGCCACCGTACCGAACAGCACGACGCCGGCACCGCCCAGGACGGGCGTCGGAACCGCTGCGACAACCCGGCCCAGGATCGGCAGGAGACCGAGAATCACCAGGATGAGCCCGCCGGCGCTGACCACGAAGCGGCTCTTGATACCCGTGATGGCTACCAGGCCAACGTTCTGGGCGAAGGCGCTCTGGGTGAAGGAGTTGAACAGCGGGGAGATGGCGCTGGAGAGCATGTCGGCGCGGAGGCCGTCACCGATGCGGCGGGAGTCAACCTTGGTGTCCACGATTTCGCCCACTGCGATGATGTCCGCCGAGGTCTCGGTGAGGGTCACCAGGATGACGATGAGCATGGAGATGATGGCTGCAATTTCAAAGGTCGGAGCTCCGAACGCGAACGGCGTGGGGAATGCCACGATGTCGCCCTGGCCCACCTTGGAGAAGTCAGCCATGCCTGCAATGAGCGCGATGATGGTGCCGATCACCATGGCCAGCAGGATCGAGAGCCGTGAAATGGCGGCGTTGCCCACCTTGCTCAGGAGCAGGACGATGCCCATGGTGGCTGCGGCGAGCCCGATGTTGGACACGCTGCCGTAGTTGTCAGCCTTGGCGTTGCCGCCCATTGCCCAGTTCGCGGCAACCGGCATCAGTGTCAGGCCAATGGTGGTGATGACGGTGCCTGTGACCACCGGCGGGAAGAATTTGATGATCTTGGAGAACAGGGGAGTGATCGCCAGGCCAATCAGTGATGCCACGATCACCGAACCGAAGACTGCCTGGATCCCGCCACCGCCTTGGACGATTGCCACCATGGTGGAAACGCCTGCGAAGGAAACGCCCTGGACCAGCGGCAACTGCGAGCCGAACCACGGGATGCCCACCGTCTGGAGGATGGTGGCCAGGCCACCAACGAACAAACAGGCGGCAATAAGGAGGCCGATGTCCTGCGAGGACATGCCGGCGGCTGCACCGATGATCAGCGGCGGGGCAATGATTCCGCCGTACATGGTGAGGACGTGCTGGAAGCCGTAGGCGAAAGTGCTTCCAAGAGAAAGTCGCTTGTCCTCGGGCCGTTCCGGACGGTGCGACTGTTGCTTCTGGGAAGCGGTGGTATTCGCGGGGCGGGATTTTTTCTTGATGTTCATGGCAGACTTCCTGGGTTCATGGCAGACGTCTTCGTCTGGCTAACTGTGTCTGGCTAACAAAATCTTTGGAGTTGTGGGGTTTTTGGGGTCGGGTTTGTGTGCAGGCCAGGCCCGCTGCGGGGCGGCTGGGGGCCGGACCTGCACACAGATCCCTTGGGGTGTTGCGGTTTAGCAGAAGCCGGCGATGCCGCTCCAGGCAACAGGTGCAGCGTCGATGTTCTCGCGCTGGACAGTTGCTTCGATGAGGCCGTACGGGCGATCCGCGGCGAAGAAGACCTCGTTGGGGTTGTCCAGGCCGAACGGGCTCAGGTCAACCAGGAAGTGGTGCTTGTTGGGCATGGAGAACTTGATCTCGGCCACTTCGCTGTGGGCTTCCAGAACCTTCTTGCCCATGTCGAACAGCGTCTGCTGCAGTGCGTGGGAGTAGTTTTCGGTGAAGCCTTCCAGCAGGAGCGCCTTGATGTCGTCGTAGCTCTTGTTGAAGTCGGTGCCGGCGACGTCCAGGTTGGTGTTGTAGCGCCAGCGGGCGGAAACGTCGGTGGCGAGGATGCGGTCGGTGGTCTCCGGCAGGGTGGTGTACTTGTCGCGCGGGTAGCCGACAAAGCCGGACTGCGTGGTCTTGAGGACGGTCAGGTCCTTGAGGCCGGAAATCACGTGGGTGGTTGCGCCGTCACGGACCACGACGGCGGTACGCACCTCTTGCCCGTTGCGGACGAAGCTGTGGTCGTGTCCCTCGCCGTGTGCCTGGATGCGATCCCAGCTGTAGGCCTCCGCTTCCCAGCGGCCGCCCGTGACCCAGTCGAATCCACCGGTGAAGTGGTCCGCGAGGCGCAGGAGGAAGGATTCGGGCGAGCCGATGCCTTCACGGGCGAACGCGTAGACGGTGTTCTTCTGGGTGTCGGTGGCAACCACGTGGCCGTTGTCGCCTTCAAGGTGTGCTGCCTGGAAATCTCCGCGCAGCTGCGAGGTGACGTTCAGGTCTTCGATGTGGTGGCGATCAGTATCCCGAGTGACCTTGACGACGCGGACTTCTGCTTTGCCGTACTGGTTTTCGCCGAGGACGATGTTGTTGCTCATGGTCATATCCCAACTTCTGTGAGGTGGAACCTACGTTCCATCAATGAAATTAAGCGCGTGTTTCCACTGCGTTTCTGGTGGCGCCGACCCAACAAAAAAGAGCCGGCATCCATGGATGCCAGCTCATTACGACCCTGCCTGCTGCTCTCAGGTTACGTGACCTACGCCACGAACTCATTCGAGAGTAGCGCATGATTTCGAGTTGTGTATATGGGTTTTCGAGGATCGTTATGAACAACCCGAATGTGACCGGGGCAACTTCATGTCGCCGCGGAAGGGTCTTGACGGCTCGTTTCCCGCCCGCCTACACTTTCCACATAACAATAAAAGTTTTCCGAAGAGCGGAAACTGTAGGCAAGAAAGAGGAGGAACAGATGGACTCGAAGGATACGAACAGCGTCGTGGAATTCCCGGCACCGGGTCAGGAACTGTACCTGCCCTTTGGTTCGACAGATCCGGACTTCTACATTCCGGCCGACTGCGATCGCAAAGCCGGCGGGTTCTCCCGTTGGCTCCGTGCGCTTCCGGTGTTCGGCCGGCAGCGCCCCTGATCTTCCTCAGCGGCACCCTCTCCTCGTAGCTCGGACAGGGAACCCTGCCGCTGCGGGAATCGGCGGGTAGGACTCTGCGCAACAGAGCCGAAGCGGGCGGCACCTGGGGAGGTGTCGCCCGCTTTGTTGTGCCCCGGCCGTCTCATTCTTTCGCCGATTCGATGCCGCGCTGCGGACCGTGCCATGCGCAGCATCGAAAGCGCAGCGGACCCCCGAAATGGGCATCCGCGTCATCGGCTTAATGCACGCAATACCCTCATTTTGAACTCCTGTTCCCGGTACAAGTCCCGCCAGCGGATGCGGATGAACGTCCACCCGAGTTCGGTCAAAGCCTTCTCCCGCTGCCGTTCCTGGTACAGCACCTCCCCGGTGGGTGCGTAATCGAAGTACTTGGCCTTCCCATCGAACTCGAGCGCCACCTTCTTTTCCCGCCAAGCCAGGTCCAGCCTGTGCTTACCTTCCGCTGACAAAACCTCGACCTGCAGGTCCGGCATTTCGATTCGGAGGCGTTGGAGCAACTCGCGGGTCAGGGTTTCGCCGGGTGATTCCGATCTGGCATCAGCGTTCACCAACGCCTTGCGAAGCGCCGCCACGCCGTTTCGTCCCTTTAGTTGGTCGCACATCCGCTGCATTTGCGCCCTGTCAGCGCCCAAGCGCAGGGCATGATCCATGAGGACCAGGGATTGGCGGTCATTCAGGATGAGGCAGCTGTCCACGACTGTTCGTTCCAAGGAGGTGCACGCCATGCCCCTGACGGTCCGGATGTCGCCGGGTTCCAGTGTCCGGGTGTGGGGAACAACATCCATCCCGTGCGACGAGCGCGATGCGGTGGTGGGGGCGGTGACATGTACCAGGTCGTCCACATCCAACAGGAACAGCCCATGGAGCCGAGCTGCGGAGGTGTGGCTGTAGACAAAGCCGCGTGCCGACGTCGTCAGTGTCCCATGGGCGTGTGCGGCAATCAGCTGAAGGCTCCGTACAGAAGGTTTCTGGGCTGCCCAGATATTGCCCCTTAGGTAGCATCCCCTGCGAAGCCTCACTAATTCCCCGCTGCGCACCAGGGAAGCAATCTTCCTGTCGTTGAAGCCAGCTTGGTGGAGTTCACTGGTTCGCCATAGATCCATGCCTTCCGGAAGCTGGTGCCTGGTTTTCTCCGTCATCAAACCAGCCTCGATCGCGCGCGCTCACACGAATAGACGCCAGGTGTCCTATGTGGACAAACCCGCTTCGTTGCCTCGCTGCACATACTGCCGGGCGCGCGGCATGATGGGCAGCGGGGCATCGAACCGGGCGGAAAGGGGCCGCGTCACATTCCGCCGAGGTGTGGCCTATGTCACGTAAGCTTGGCTGACGGCCGCCCTCCGGGTTCTTAAAGGGCCGTTGCGACCCCTCGATGGGCCGCACTTGCTGGCTCGATGGCGCCGGACACGCGTCCGCAGGCGCCGCACCGCAGCATGCCAAGTATTACTGGCGCTCGTCATTGAGCCCTGCCGGGACATGGACGCCCGGCGGACAACACTTGCCGCAGCAGGTGAAAGAAAAGCCGGAACTGGGGGTCTGGCGCCACCGCAGCATCATTCAGGCTGCCTCCCCAAAGGAAAACAAAGTCATGAAACGCACCTTCGCAACGCTGGGGGCGGTGTTCGCATTGGCCCTGGCCGGCTGTACGGATCCCGGGACACCCTTGCCCACCGAAAGCCCAACCGCCACATCGACGGCGACGGCGGAGCCCACCTCGGAGCCGACGGCGACGGCGACGGCAACGCCGACCGCAGAGCCGACTTCGGAGCCGACGGAGACTCCGACCGCGACTCCGACGGCTTCGCCGACGGCAACGCCAACAGCTTCGCCCAGCGTGACCCACACGCCAACCGCGACAGCAACGCCAACCGCGACCCCGACGGCAACACCGACAGCAACGCCAACCGCGACACCCACGGCAACACCGACCCCAACGCCAACCGCGACCCCGACGGCAACACCGACCCCAACGCCAACCCCAACCACGGACACCCTCGCCAACCTGCCCCGGATTGCGTGGGATGGCGGTCCAGGCTATTGGAAGAAGTTCCCGAAAGCTGACGCCGCTGGCTGGGACGATCCATCGTTCATCCCGATCGTGGTCTGGTATGGCTCGCCCGGAAGTGACGCCCAGCTGAAGTATGACAAGGCGCTCGGTATCAATACCTACGCCCAGGGCAACCCGGCAACCCCGTCGGCAGGCATTACGTCCAACGGAATGTTTACCTTGTTCTCGCCGAGCGATGCCCCCGCGGATTGGGCCAGCCAGGTGGGAACGCTGTTGGACGACGAGGTAGATGGCCGATTCGACACTGCATCAGGCTTGGCGCATATGCGTTCACTAGCCGCTCAGTCTGATCCCGCCAAAACCGGCCGCTTCACTTACGCCAACTGGACTTCGGGAATCCTGACCTACGACCGGTCCATGCAGTTCAGTGTGGACTTCTACAACACGGCCAACGTCAACAGTGTGGACCAGTACTTCTATGCCGTCCCGCAATGCGACTGGGGCGACAACCAGCTCCGGTGGCGCACACCCCAAGGCCAGAACCCCATCAACACGGCCAACTGCCGCACCGCATCAAGCTACGGAAAGATCATTTCCCTGCAGAACGAGGTCAATGCAGCACGTGGCGTCCAGGCTCCCTTCTGGGCCCTCCCGACCGTGGTGTCCACTGGCGGCTCCACGGGTGGTTACCGGCAGCTAACGCCGGAGCAGACTAAAGCCCAGGTTTGGGCGAGCATCATTCACGAGGCACGTGGCATTGTGTGGTTCAGCCAGTCACCGGACCAGCAGAACATCAATGACTGCATCAGTGGCGACGCCTTCGCGGATGCTCGGCTCAAGGGCACGGCATGCCTCAAGGACCAGGTAGCGGCAGCCGGTGCTGTGAACAACCAGATCAAGGCACTGGCGCCCGTGATCAACACTCAGTCCTACGTCTGGGACTTCGGTGACGGCATTGATTCCATGTTGAAGGTCAAGGATGGCTCCGCGTACATCTTTGCCATGGGCCAGGACGGCACCACGGGATCCAGGACGTTCACGCTTCCGGCCGGCATCACAGGCACTCAGGTGGAAGTTGTGGGAGAAGGGCGGACCCTCGCGGTCCAGGGTGGCTCGTTCACGGATTCATTTGCCAACGAGTACACCCATCACGTCTACAGGATCACCCTCTAACCAGGGGTCCTCCGCGTCGTAGCTGGAGAATGACGCGTGGGACCAATGCCTGGCAAACCCGTTTCGTTGGCGCGCTGCGCACTGTGCCGAACGCATGGCACGGTGCGCAGCGAAGCCACGAAACGGGTTCGCCCACCAAGATCACCTAAACAGGGCTACCCCGCCACGAGCTTCCGGGCCGCCGCCGAGTGCTCCGCGATGAGCCCGGCCACGTCAAGATCCGGAATCGCGCCGTCCACAACGCGCCACTTGCCACCGACCATCACCCGGTCGGCCCGGTCCGCACCGCACAGCAACAGTGCGGCAACGGGATCGTGGCTTCCGGAGAACCGCAACGAGTCAAGCTTGAACAGGGCCAGGTCGGCCTGCAGTCCGGGGGCCAACTGTCCAATATCAGAGCGTCCCAACACGGCAGCAGACCCGCGGGTTGCCCACCCCAAGGCGCGCTCCACAGGAACGGAGGCGCCGTAGCGGAGACGCTGCAGGTACAGTGCTTGCCGCGCTTCGAGGATCATGTTGGAGGCATCGTTCGACGCCGATCCATCCACTCCCAGCCCCACGGGGACTCCCGCTGCCTCAAGTTCCAGGACCCGCGCGGTCCCGGATGCCAGGCGCATGTTGGAGGTGGGGCAATGCGCGACGGCGGTTCCGGCCGCTCCCAGCCTGGCGATCTCCTCGTCGTTGAAGTGGATGCCGTGTCCAAGCCAGGTCCGGTTTCCCAGCCAGCCCACCGATTCCAGGTAATCCACGGTCCGCAGGCCGAACATGGACCGGCAGAAGTCTTCCTCGTCGATGGTTTCGGCCAGGTGGGTGTGCAGCCGGACGTCGTACCGTTCGGCCATGGCCGCAGATTCGGCCATGATTTCCTTGGTCACGGAGAAGGGCGAGCACGGTGCTAGCGCGATCTGCACTGAGGCCCCGTCTCCGGTCTCGTGGTACTGGCGGATGAGCCGTTCGCTGTCCGCAAGGATCGCTTCAGGTGACTGGACCGTGGTCCTGGGCGGCAGCCCGCCGTCGTCCTCTCCCAATGTCATGGACCCGCGGGTCAAGGTGGCCCGCATCCCCATGGAACGTACGGCTGCCACCTCGATGTCGATCGCGTCTTCCATGCCGTCAGGGAACAGGTAGTGGTGGTCGGCGGCCGTGGTGCAGCCGGAAAGGAGCAGCTCCGCCAACGCGACCTGCACAGCGAGCTCGAGGCTGCGGGGAGTAAGCCGCGCCCACACCGGGTAGAGATTCTGCAGCCACGGGAACAGCGGCACATTGGCCACGGGGCCCCAGGCGCGCGTGAGGGTTTGGTAGAAGTGGTGGTGCGTGTTGATCAGGCCGGGCAGGACCACGTGGCCCGAGGCATCGAAGACGGTACATGGCATGGAAGGCTGCCCGCCCGAAGGCACGAGCTCCACGATTTTTCCGTCGGAAACCACCAGGCCGCCGCCGGCGTCGTGGTCGTTCGCGGTGAAGATACCCAGGGGGTTCTTGATCCAAAGGGGGGTCATGGCAGGTTCCTTGTCTGGTCGGCGTGTACGCGTTCCAGCTCAGTTAGGCCCTGTCTGCTGATCCAGGTTCCGGGCTCCAAAAGGCGCCGGTCAGAAAAGCGTAAAAGCCCCGACGGCGGCAGTCAACGCCCGCGGGCGGTCACATTTGGCCTGCACCCACAAGGATTAAGTAATTTCGCATGACGAAATTAAGTTTTCAAAAAACTATGGCGCGGCTCACAAACGTGGTGCTACGCTCTAACTGCCAAAGGCGGGCACCCGGACCTCGGGAAGCTATCTACCAGGCGCAACTTAACCTTCATCGCACATGCTGAAGCCTGGTAACCAAGCTAACTGGAGCTCTTTTTGGAGCGCCCCCGAAAGGTCACCCGGCTTCCACAGCACTAAGGAAGTCGCAACATGAGTACAACCGTCACGGCCGAGCAATTCCTGGCCACATCCATTGAGCTGGCTACAGCCAATGTCCTTAACAGTGGGGGCCCGTTCGGGGCCGTCATTGTCACCGCGGATGGACGAGCCTTCGAAGGCGTCAACCGCGTTACCGCCACGAACGATCCCACCGCACACGCAGAAGTCACGGCCATCCGTAACGCCTGCCGCGAACTGGGAACCTTCGATCTGAGCGGAGCAACCCTCTACACCAGCTGCGAGCCATGCCCCATGTGCCTGGCCTCCGCGCTCTGGGCACGCGTTGACCGCGTGTTCTTCGCCGCAGACCGTCACGACGCCGCATCCGTTGGCTTTGATGACGCCGTTTTCTACGAGTACTTCGAGAACGACAACCGGGACGCGCTGATGCCGGTAGCCAAGCTGGAACTGGGCGACCCCCAGGCTCCGGAGGCCCTCCAGCCGTTCACCACATGGAACACGCTTGATTCCAGGATTGATTACTAGGGCCCGGTGGCTGACATGAATATCCTGGACAACGCAGAAATGCAGACAGCAGCTGAGAAGCAGGCTGCGCTCTTTCCCAACGGAGACACCAGCGCAGAGCCCACAGCAGCAAAGCACACGGCAACCGGCCTGGCAGATGGCAACAAGAAGCCCCCGGTGTCGAACTCCTTCCTGGACAAGTTCTTCCAGATCTCCAAGCGTGGATCCACGCTGGCCCGCGAATTCCGGGGCGGCCTGGTCACCTTCTTCACCATGGCGTACATCGTCATCCTGAACCCGCTCATCCTGGGTGGATTCTCGGCAGAAAACGCCCCCACCGACGTGGCCGGCGGTTGGCTTTCGGCCGCCCAGGTTGGCGCTGTCACCGGCTTGACCGCCGGCGTCATGACGATCGTTTTTGGTCTCATCGCCAACCTGCCGTTCGGTCTCGCCGCCGGCCTCGGCATCAACTCGTTCCTGGCTGTGGCAGTCATCCAGGAAGTTACATGGCCGGAAGCCATGGGCCTGGTGGTCATCAACGGCATCCTGATCGTGCTCTTCGGTGCTACAGGTGCCCGGACGGCGATCTTCAAGGCAGTACCCAAGGAACTGAAGGCCGCCATCACCGTTGGCATCGGCCTGTTCATTGCCTTCATCGGCTTTGTCGATTCCGGTTTTGTCCGTCCTACCGCGGGCGGCCCTCCGGTTCAGTTGGGCAACGACGGCTCCATCACGTCCATCCCGACTCTTGTCTTTATTGTTGGTTTGCTGGCCATGGGCATCCTCGTGGCACGCAAGATCCAGGGCGGCTTGCTGATCGGCATCGTCGCCACCACCGTCCTTGCCGCTGTTGTCGAGGCCATCTTCCACATCGGACCTGGCACCGCGGACAACCCCGGCGGTTGGCACCTCAACGTGCCTATCCTTTCCAGCCAGCTGGTGTCCGTCCCGGACCTCAGCCTGGTAGGCCAGTTCGACCTCTTTGGTTCGTTCGCCAGGATCGGCGGGCTCGCCGCCACCATGTTGGTCTTCACCCTGGTGTTCACCAACTTCTTTGACGCCATGGGCACCATGACCGGACTGGCAAAGAGCGCAGGCGTGGCCCACAAGGACGGCACGTTCCCCAAGCTGAAGTCGGCCTTCATCGTTGAAGGCATGGGCGCAGTGGTGGGTGGCGCAACGTCCGGTTCGTCCAACACCGTGTACATCGACTCTGCAGCAGGCATCGGCGAAGGCGCCCGGACCGGCCTGGCCTCCGTGGTCACCGGCCTGCTGTTCCTGGGCTCGATGTTCTTCACGCCGCTTACCTCGGTAGTTCCGCTGGAAGTAGCGGCAGCCGCCCTGGTGGTGGTGGGCGCGATGATGATGGCGCAGATCCGCGAGATCAAGTTCACCAAGTTCTCCATCGCTCTCCCTGCGTTCCTGACCATCGTGACCATGCCGCTGACGTACTCCATCGCCAACGGGATCGGCGTCGGGTTCATCTCCTTCGCGGTCATCAGTGCAGCGTCGGGCAAGGCCAAGAAGGTCCATCCGCTCATGTGGGTGGTCACGGTTGGCTTCATCATCTACTTTGCCCGCGGACCCATCAACGCCCTGATGGGCGTCTGACCGGGACCGCACCCCGCGCCGGCGGGTCCCTTCCGGCACTCCGATCGACGGTCCGTCGGTACCCACCGCACGAATAGGCGTCCGCCGTCGTCGTCCCTGGTGAACAGGCACGACGGCGGGCGGCGGCCGGGCGCCGACGCTCCGTCAGGGAACGGGGGCAGGGAGATGAAGCCCTTGCCCCCGTTCCTATGAACCCACGGTTCCTATGAACCCACGGTTCCTATGAACCCACGGTTCCCAAGAACTCTCATCGAATTGCCGCGACTAACCCTCAACATCCTCCGGAAATGAGAATATGAGGCAAGATCGCGCACTGCTCCGGCCGGGTCATCCCGGCCGGGACACCTGGAAAAGGACGTGTTGCCATGCTGGATCTGATGCCTTCACTGGGCAGCTGGCGGCCTGCGGTCTCTGGCCAACGTTTGGCTGTGGCCACGATCGTGGGGAGCGGCGGTTCCGTGCCGCGGCCCCTGGGGACCTCCATGATGGTCTCCGAAAACGGCGAAATCCTGGGCAGCTTGTCCGGTGGTTGCGTTGAAGGGGCCGTCGTGGAGGCGGCCATGGAAGCAATGCGCGACGGCGGCCCGCGCCTTGAGTCCTACGGCTACAGTGCCGAGGACGCGTTCGCCGTCGGCCTCACCTGTGGTGGCGAGCTGGAAGTCCACATTCAGCCTTTCGGGGCGGGAGCGCCGGAACTCTCGTTGTTCGCTGGCCCCCAACGCCCTGCAGCGTTGATCCGCAGGCTCGACGCCGGGGGAGGCGTCATGGTGGTAGATGATCCTGTGCGGTTCCGGGCCATGGAATCCCCGGAACTGGCCGTCCTGCTGGGCGACCATCCCTCCACACTTTTTGCGGCAGCTGCCCAGGTGGAGCCGCTGCTCCAGGGCGGCCGTGTAGGCCTGGTCCGTCTGACACCCCCGGAGGGCTGCATTGATGGCTGGGTCACCACCGAGAGACTGGCGGCCCCACCCCGGGAAGAAGAAGAACCGCAGCCCATCACGTTGTTCGTGGAAAGCCGATTGCCGGCTGCACGGATGCTTGTTTTTGGGGCCAACGACTTTGGCGCAGCGCTGTTGCCGGTCGGGCAGCTTCTGGGTTACAACGTCACTCTCTGTGACGCGCGGCCCGCTTTCGCCTCCCAGAACCGTTTTTCGGGGGCAGACCAGGTGGTCACCGACTGGCCGCACCGTTATCTCGAATCCGAGGCGGCCGGTGGGCGGCTCGACTCCCGCACCGTTGTGTGCGTGCTGACCCACGATCCCAAGTTTGATATCCCCTTGCTTCAAGCCGCGCTCCGGCTGAACCTGGCTTATGTCGGCGCCATGGGTTCGCGCCGCAGCCACCGCCAACGCGTGGACGCACTGCTCCAGGCAGGAACTCCGCCGGAGTCCTTGGACAGGCTGCATTCACCCATCGGGCTGGACCTCGGCGCCGTAACCCCGGCCGAAGTTGCAGTCTCCATTACGTCCGAAATCATCGCGGCGCGTGGGACCGGTGTGAACACAACGGGGTTCCCTTCCCTCAAGGACAGTGCCGGCCCGATTCACCCGGCTCCGATTCACGCAGCACCGCTTCACGCAGCACCTCAACACCTCACTCAGGAGGACCCATGGACATGAACACCATCGAGGCCGTGGTCCCCACCACGGACCCGGCGCAATGGCGCGAAGGCGATGCCTGGCTCGCCGGAGGCACTGTCCTCTTCTCTTACGGAAGCACCGTCCTCAAGCGCCTACTGGACCTTGGCCAAGCCAACTGGCCGGCCATCACCGTCACCGATGACGGGATTGAACTGGCTGCCACCTGCACCGTCGCCGGGCTTTACGCCTTGCCATTGTCCGCTGAAGCCGCTGGCCGTGAATGGCCCGGCCTTGCCTTGATCCGGCCGTGCTGCGACTCGTTCGTGGCCTCGTTCAAGATCTGGAACATGTCCACAGTGGGCGGGAACATCTGCACCGGACTGCCCGCCGGACCCATGACGTCGCTCTGCGCGGGTCTGGACGGCGTGGCAACCATCCTTAGTCCCGACGGAAGCAGCCGGAAGGTTCCGGTTGCCGACGTCGTGGTGGGGGACATGCAGACGGTGCTGTCACCGGGGGAGTTGCTCCGCAGCATCCACCTCCCTGCCGAAGCACTCTCCGCCCGCGTTGCTTTCCGGCGTTTGTCCCTGAGCAACCTCGGGCGCTCCGGGGTGCTGGTGATCGGCAGGCTCGATCCCGTTTTTGGCTTGGTCATCACCGTCACCGCGTCCACCAAGAGGCCGGTGCAACTCAGGTTCCCCGCCGGTCAGGTTCCCGACGCTGGAACCCTGGCTGACGCCGTCGAGCATTCCATTTCCTGGCCGGTGTACCACGACGACATCCACGGCCTTCCAGCATGGCGTCGGGACATGACCTTCAAGCTTGCCGAAGAGATCAGGGCCGAGCTCATGGATGAGTCGATGACCGTCTCCGGCGATTTCTGGCCACCCCATGCCACTTCAGCCCAGCCTTCCACGCAACCCGAAACGTCAGGCACCCACAAGGAGGCCTCCCATGGCAATTGAGATCAACGGTGCCGCCGCACCGGACGCACCCCGCCCCGGCCAGTGCCTCCGCACGTTCCTTCGCGAGCAAGGCAACTTCGGCGTCAAGAAGGGCTGCGACGGCGGCGACTGCGGAGCCTGCACCGTCCACGTCGACGGCACGCCCGTGCACAGCTGCATCTACCCGGCCGTCCGCGCCGAGGGTAAAGCGGTCACCACCATTGAAGGCCTCGCGTCCGGGGAAGGCCTGCATCCTGTGCAGGAACAGTTCCTGGAGGCCCAGGGCTTCCAGTGCGGTTTCTGCACTGCAGGCATGATGATGACTGCGGCCACCTTCGACGACGAGCAACGCGCCAACCTGCCCCGCAACCTCAAGGGCAACCTGTGCCGCTGCACCGGCTACCGCTCCATCGCGGACGCTGTGTGCGGCCACGGCAACGACCACACGCACGACGCCGACGCTGACGTTTCCGGGGCACAGTCAGTTTCGGGGGCGCAGGCACCTGCCGCTGCTCCCTCCGGCGCTGCCCCCGCCGCCACCGCTGTTCCCGCCATGCCGGGCCAACTCGGCGACAACGTCCCGGCACCCGCCGGTCAGGCCGTGGTCACGGGCACCGCCCGGTACACCTTGGACGTCCCGGCTGAGCAGCTGCCGGGCCTGCTCCACATGAAGCTCCTGCGTTCACCGCACCCCCACGCCCGGATTGTGTCCATCAACAAAGCCCCCGCACTGGCGGTTCCGGGCGTCGTGGCGGTCTTCACCCATGAGGATGCTCCGCAGCAGTTGTTCTCTACTGCCCAGCACGAAAACTACACGGATGACCCCGATGACACCCGCGTCCTGGACAACGTGGTGCGGTTCATCGGGCAGCGGGTTGCCGCGGTTGTGGCCGAGTCGGTGGGCGCAGCCGAGGCGGGAGCCCGGGCGTTGGAGGTGGAGTACGAACTTCTGGAGCCCGTGTTTACTCCCCAGGAGGCGATCCTTCCGGGTGCGCCTGCGATCCATGGGGAAAAGGACGGCGAAGCTTCCCGGATCTCACGGCCGCAACACAACGTAGTTGCTGAGGTCCACGCCGAACTGGGCAGTGTTGCCGACGGCTTCGCAGCTTCCGATTTCATCCATGAGCACACTTACCAAACCCAGCGCGTGCAGCACGTGGCCATGGAAACACATGCCTCCATTGCCTGGCTCGATGAGGAGGGCCGCCTGATGGTCCGCTCCTCCACGCAGGTTCCGTTCCTGGTGAAGCGGACGCTGAGCCGTTTGTTCAACCTGGCTCCGGAGACCATCCGGGTGATGGCCGGACGGGTTGGCGGCGGGTTTGGTGGCAAGCAGGAAGTCCTCACCGAGGACCTGGTGGCGCTGGCTGTGTTGGCTCTCCACAGGCCCGTGCAGCTGGAGTTCACCCGCACCGAGCAGTTCACGGCAACCACCACGCGCCACCCCTTCACCATCCACCTGAAAGCCGGAGCCAACAGGGACGGGTACCTCACTGCCCTGCAACTAAACGTACTCACCAACACCGGGGCCTACGGAAACCACGCGCCCGGCGTGATGTTCCACGGTTGTGGCGAATCGTTGGCTGTCTACAAGTGCGTGAACAAAAAGGTGGATGCCCACGCCGTCTACACCAACACCGTTCCTGCCGGGGCTTTCCGTGGCTATGGGCTGAGCCAGATGATCTTCGCCATTGAATCGGCCATTGACGAGCTCGCGGTGGGCATCGGCATGGATCCCCTGGAGTTCCGGCTCAAGAACATGGTCCGGCCCGGCGATCACATGCTCTCCACCACGCCCGAGCCCGAAGAAGACGTGCACTACGGAAGCTACGGCCTGGACCAATGCGTGGCCTTGGTGCGGGACGCCTTGGACCGCGGTAAGGAGCGGTACCGTGCCGCCGGACTGGACGACCTCGGACCTGAATGGGTCGTCGGGGAGGGCTCGGCCCTTTCCATGATCGACACCGTCCCACCGCGCGGCCACTTCGCCCACACCCGGGTGAGCCTGGAAGCGGACGGAAGGTTCGCCGTCGACGTCGGTACTGCGGAGTTCGGGAACGGCACCACAACTGTCCATGCGCAGCTGGCTGCCACCGCGCTGGCGACCTCGGCGTCGCAGGTGACCGTGCGCCAGTCCGATACCGACCTGGTAGAGCACGACACCGGCGCGTTCGGTTCTGCCGGAACCGTGGTGGCCGGGAAGGCGACGCTGGGCGCGGCGCTGGAACTTGCCACCCGGATCCAAACAGTCGCGGCCTCGCTGACCGGAACGCCGCTGACGGATTGCCATCTGGTGGACGGGGCTGTTCAGTGCGGTGAGCGTACGGTGCCGTTGAAGGACATCGTCGACGCCGCCAGGCTGCAGGGCGTCCGGCTCGCCACCGACGGAAACTGGGGAGGAACGCCGAGGTCTGTCGCCTTCAACGTCCACGGTTTCCGGGTTGCCGTGAACAGGGGAACGGGGGAATTGCGGATCCTGCAGAGCGTGCAGGCAGCCGACGCCGGTGTGGTGGTCAATCCGCGGCAGTGCCGGGGGCAGATCGAGGGCGGCATCGCGCAGGCGCTCGGGGCGGCGCTGTACGAGGAAGTGAAAGTGGACGACGCCGGTCGCGTCACCACGGACATCCTGCGGCAGTACCACATCCCGTCCTTCGCGGACGTGCCCCGGAGCGAGGTGTATTTCGCCACCACCAACGACTCCACCGGTCCGTTGGGCGCCAAGTCCATGAGTGAGAGCCCGTTCAACCCCGTGGCGCCCGCGCTGGCCAACGCCATCCGTAATGCCACAGGAATCCGCTTCGGTGAGCTGCCCATCGCGCGGGACAAGATCTACCTTGCCCTCCGCGACCGCACCCTGATCCCCAACTGACCCAACTGGGTCGCAGTTGAGGTCGTTCCCAGCGCTGGGAACGACCTCAACTGCTACCTACTTGGTTGAGAGGGGGAGCTCCATGAACACGCTGTTCGGGTCCAGGGTGTAGTCGGCAAACGGCGGGCATTCGGTGAAGCCATGCCGGGCATACAGGCGGCGGGCTGGAGCGAAGTATTCCTCCGTGCCTGTCTCCAGGCTGAGCAGTTCAAAGCCCCGGCGTCCGGCTTCGGCCACAATGTGCTCGAGCATCCGGGTCGCCACGCCACGTCCACGGGCCTGCGCAGTTGTCCGCATGGATTTGATCTCCGCATGCCCGGGGGACAGCGCCTTCAACGCGCCGCAGCCCAACAGGACCCCGTCCTCGCGGGCCGTCCAGAACGTGATTGATTCGTGGGACAAGGCCGAGTGATCCAACGCGTGAACGCTCTCTGCCGGAGAGGTGGCGAACATGTCGGCCAGGTGCTCGCTCAGGAGGGAATGGACGTCTGGGCGTGCGGGATCATCTGTTTCTATCCGGATCATGAACCCCAATTTACCCGCGGCTATCCGTCCAGCAGGTGCAGCTGATCCTTCGTATCCAGGTCTTCGCCCGAGCAGAGATCGCTGCAGTCCACCAGGTCCACCAGCCCCGGATGCGCTTTGAGGAAGGACCGCGCGCCCGTGTCGCCGTGGGCGGCTGCCGCCGCTTCCGACCGGAGGCCGACATCGAAAATCACCGGGTGCCTGCGTTTCAGGCGGCCTGACTCATCAGGGTAGGCGGCTGCCGTGACCCGGCCGGGACGGTGGCTGCCCAGTAACCTGCTCACCGCCGTCGGGGTTAAACCGGGCTGGTCGACCAAGGCCACCATGATGCTGTTGCCGGGGGTCGCGGCGTCGATGCCTGCGCGGAAGGATCCTGCCATGCCCCTGGCCCAGCCGGGGTTCACCACCACCGTGTGCGTGCCGAGGTCCGTTGCGCTGCGGACCTGCTCGGCTTCAGCACCGAGCACCACCACTACCTCTCTGCAACCGCCGTCGAACAGAGTGTCGGCGAGTACTTCCACCAAGGTGCGGCCGCGGAAGGGCAGCAGGGCCTTGGGGCCACGCCCCAGCCGGGTGCCGGCGCCCGCAGCGAGCAGGACGCCCGTGGTCGGCGGGCCGGATTGAGTCATATCCTCACCATACGCGCGGGGGTCCATGTGGTCTCTAGCTCCTTGGTGGCTTTCCATTTGATCTACCAATATCGGTTTCAAACTACTGCTGAGTAGGGCTTTTGGCCCTGCGAATTGGCCGTTAGGGTCAATGACGGAGTTATGAAGTCAGCTCGGTAACGCAACGACGCGTGAAAGAACAGGGGACATGGCGGGCAGTTTCGAGATTCTCAAGGCAGGTACCAATTCATTCCGGTTCCGGCTTACCGCAGACGATGGCACGGTTGTGGCAGTGTCACCACAATTTCCGAACCTGAAGGCAGTAGTCGCCGGCATCAACGCAGTCCGCGAAAATGCGGCTACGGGCTTTGTTGTCGACAGGCGGAACCTGGGCACCTGAGCCAGATTCAACAAACCCAGCGAAACAACAGTTGGCGGCAGTGTTCATCACGAACACTGCCGCCAACTGTTGTTTGTGCGGGTTGTTAGGCGTCGCCGCCTGCTCCGCCGGTGGTGCCGGCGTTCACGTCGAGCAGTTTGTAGCGGTCAATGGCGTACGACGGCGCGCCCTCCTCGACTTCGCCCGTCGCCGCCAGCAACTGGAGGGTTTTGGCGACGATGGAGTGGGTGTCGTTTTTGAAGTAGCGGCGGGCGGCTTGGCGGGTGTCGGAGAAGCCGAAGCCGTCTGCTCCGAGGGAGGCGAAGTCGT
>Ga0153977_1000150_pt1 | contig 18775 bp, 20 predicted proteins | sample TSGA061MetaG_FD_104710 | JGI IMG/M metagenome (GOLD analysis project Ga0153977, IMG submission 104710) | Attine ant fungus gardens microbial communities from Georgia, USA - TSGA061 MetaG | ecosystem: Host-associated > Fungi > Mycelium > Unclassified | place: USA: Georgia, Yuchi Wildlife... | reverse complement strand
TTGACTTCGCCGCCGACGAACCACTTGGCTAACGGCGCATCGGAACAGTCCAGCGCCTGATCGAAGTCCTTGTCACAGCTCAGCAGCTCAAGTGCCTGCTTCGCCCAGAACGCCGGCCGGTCAGCTGCCGCCTCCTAGTACTCATCCGCCGTCACGGCGGCGTTCGCAGAGAAATCCTCGGACGGGGCAAACTTACGGTTCTCATGCAGCAGGTTTTACAAGCATCACCCTGCTGGGCGTGGCAGCGGTGGCCGTCGAGCCGGATGCGGCCGCTGGATTGGGAATGTCCGGGGACACGGTGGGGCCTCTTCGGGTGGTGTGTTCGGTCGTCGGGTAGTCGTCGCGGATGCTGTGATGGCTTATCAGAGGAGACGGGTGAATTCGTGGTTTTGGAAGACGAGGGGTCGTTGGTGGGGACGGCGTTTAGGCCGAGTACCGGGCCAGGACGAAGGTGTGGTCGCCGGCGGCGGTGACGTTCTCGATCTGACATTCCATGGAGGCAATGGAGCCGGCGACCAGCGGGGCTCGAATCGCCCCGGACCCAGAATCGTTCGTCCAAGCGGTCTGCTTCTTTCTTGCCGAGTTTGCGGCAGAACTGTCTGTGGGTTGCCGCCAGGGCGCTTAGTCCGAGCACTGTGGCTTTGGTGAGCTGGGGCCAGGTCGTCGAATGTTGGGAGACGAAGAAGCCGACGAGGTAGGAGTCCAGGGAGACGAGCACGAATGATCCTCGATCATGGCGTCGCATTCGCCGGTCAGTTCTGGTGCCCGGCGATGACTATGACGCTGGTGGGGACCTTGGACATGACGTCCCTGACCTGTCCGGGTTGATGGTGTTTGGTTGTTCGGTGACGTTGGTCGTGGCTGTCTCCGTTAGTTATTCGTGGTGTTCTGCCGGCTGGAGTTGCCCGGGTTCGATCACACCTCGTAGCCGTCGTGCTTGTCGATGAGCATGCGTCGTTCGACGCCTTCCTAGCAGAGCCAGAGCATGCTTGAGTCCGGTGTTTCGGCTTCCACACGGCCGGTTCTGGTGTAGGTGCCTTAGCGGTGGATTTCTACTGTTGCTGCCGGAGGCGGAACCAGTCATCGACGCGGAAGCGCCGCGATGCCTGGGGTTCGTGGATTCTGTGTTCGATGGCGAATGATCCGGCAGCGGTCTGCGCTGTTGGTGCACTCATGGCGGTTCCTCGATGGTGGTGTGGGGACTCGATCTGTGGACGGGTGCGGCCTGTTTCTTGCCGGCGTTGGTGAGAAGGCCGGCCGTGTACTCGAAGAGCCGGCCGAGGCCGGCTCCCGCGATGAGGGCGATGTGCCGGCGGCGTCGAAGGTGGTGCCGAAGTAGGCAGCGCATCCGGCGAATGTGCCCGGGATGAAGGCCAGCACGCTCCAGCGTGCCTGGACGCCCATATGGCCAACGCCGGGGAACGGGCAGGTTCGCTGCTCCCCGGACGATTGCTGCGCCCAAGAGAACGCGGAGAGGTTGGCGGGGATGGCTTTGGGCAGTCCTGCCTTTTGCCGCCGAGGGCGAAGAATCGTGCCCATGAGAGGAATCCGACCCAGGTGATGTGGCCGAAGGAGTTGGAGGTCGCCGCCGAAGCCGGGGCGCCTCTGACGGCACGTACACGGGGCGCGGCTGAAAACTGGACCGGCCTATTTTGCCGAATTCAGTTTCGTAAAGTTGAGGTGTCCTCTTCGTACCAGCCCGCCCAGGCGGACGAGGTGAACCGAAAGCTGGGCGTTGCCAGCTCGGCCTCCCACAACGCGAAGTCCTGCTTGCTGTTGAGGCGGGACAGCAGTCCGAGCTGGCATGCCAGAAAAATCATGGGGTGTTTCCTTTCCAAGCGGAACGCAGCAGCCGTTCCAGGTCGGCAGCATCGACGCTGCGGGGATTCGACGGGGGTATCTGCGGCAGTATGACGTGTACGGCTTCGGGGACTTGGTCTTCGCGGAATCCGAGACTGCCAAGGCTGCGTGGCGCGTCAAGTTTCTCGTAGAGGTTCGCCAGGCCTGTCCCCGCATCGGCGCTGCTTAAGGCGTCGGCGATGCGTTTTTGCGCTTCCGGTGCGCCTGCGGCGTTGAATGCTGTGGCATGGGGAAGGATCGCCGCATGCGTTTGGGCGTGCGGAAGGTTGAAGGTTCCGCCCAAGACGTGGCAGATTTTGTGATGCATACCTGCACCTGCTGATGCGAATGCGGTTGCAGCGAGGAATGCGCCGCTCAGCATTTGTTCCCTGCCTGCAACGCTTAGGGGGTTTGCCTTCACGGCTGGCAGTCCCTCGGCGAGCAGGTGGATGGCTTCCGTGGCGAGTGCTGCGTTCACTGGGTGGCGGCGTGGTGCCCACAGGGAATCGATGCAGTGCGCCAGCGCGTTCAAACCCGAGGCTATCGAGAGTGCCACGGGCAGCGAAAGCGTCAAGCCGACGTCGTAAATTACGGATGCGGGCAGCACGCGGTCGTCCACGCCAGTGGTCTTGCGGTGGTCCGCTGTGATGCCCCAGATGTTCGTGGCCTCGGAACCGGCGTATCCGGTGGGCACCGCAACGATGGGTAAACCAGTGGTGAGCGCAACGGCCTTGGCTAGTCCGATGGCCGATCCGCCGCCTACGGCTACCAGAAGGTCGGCGTTGTGGAAGGCGGCAGCCATGCGGGCTGCTTCCGCAGCCGCGGCGGGGACATGTTCCACCACGTCGTGATAACGCAGGGCGACTTTGGCGCCTTGGGTGATGGTCTCGGCCACGTCCGCATACCTGCGGCTGGAGATTACCATCGCATGTTGGGTTTTCAGCCGTGCAGCTTCGGCAGTAAGGGCCTCTGTTGCGTTGCCGTTGCCGAAGAGTACCCGCTGATGGGGAGATGCATGCTCGAACTGGAGTGTCATAGATGCTCCGGGTCTTCGGCCTGGGGTAGGTCGGGGCGGTGGAGGTGGAAGCTGCGGGTCCGGTGCGGATCCCGGACCGGACCCGCAGCCTTTGGCACTAAAGTGCCGGCTAGTTGCGTTTGAGGAAGAGGCTGACGTCGTCGTTGTTGATCAGGTCGGGAACGGTCCAGCCATCGAGGTTGTATTCGGACATGCACAGGTCCGCGAAGCCCTTCATGGCCCCTGTGGTTCCCTGTGCCTGGGCTGCGAAGAGGATCTCTGCCTTCACGTTCTCGTGGTTGCCGGAATAGTTCCGCTCGTAGAGTTCGTGGCGGCCGCCGAATTCGGTGCCGATCGAGTCCCACAGCAGCTTCATGAGCTTGACCCGGTCCACGGCCTCCACACCATCGGATCCCCGGACGTACTTGTCCAGGTAGGGCCGGATTTCGGGGGTTTTGAAGTCCAGTGCCGAGGAGTTGAGGTAGATCAGCCCGGAGGCGACGTCCTGCTCGATGATTTCCTTGATCCGCGGGTATCCGATGGCCATGAACATCCGGTACGCGAGGCCGTAGTCCAGTTTGGGCAGCACCGTGCCGTTGGGGCCTTGGTCTGGGTTCAGGGTCATGCCGTCGATCAGGGCGTTGAACATGTTCCGCCAGCCCAGGACTTCACCGACGCGGGTCTGGACGCCGCGGAAGTCCTGCGTCCCGGCCACTTCGAGAGCCTTCAGCAGCAGGCCCGCGATGAAGTCCAGTTTGGTGGCCAGCCGGATGACGCCCTGGAAGGTGAAACGGTTGATGAACCCGGTCTGCGGGAAAAAGTTGTTGACCTTCTCCACGTCCCCGTACGCGAAGACGTTCTCCCACGGGATCAGGACCTTGTCGAACACAAACACGGAGTCGTTCTCATCCATGCGGGATGAGAGCGGGTAATCGAACGGCGTGCCCATCACGGCGGCCTGGTGAGAATATGAAGCACGGCTGATCAGCTTAACCCCGGGCGCGTCCATGGGGACGGTGCAGATCAGCGCGAACTCCTTGCGCTTAATGGGCAGGCCGTAGTGGGCGATGAAGTTGTAGTTGGTGATGGCGGACCCGGTTGCCACTACCTTGGCGCCGGAGACGATCAGGCCCGAATCCGTTTCCTTTTCCACCTTCATGAACACATCGCCCACCTGGTCCGGTGGAAGGTGCCGGTCTACCGGCGGGTTGATGATGGCATGGTTCCAGTAGAGGACCTTCTCCTGGGACTCCTTGTACCAGCGCTTCGCGTTGTCCTGGAACGGCTCGTAGAAGTCGGGCATGCCGCCCAGGGTGCCCAGGAACGCCGCCTTGTAATCCGGGGAGCGGCCCAGCCAGCCATAGCTCATGCGGGCCCAGGTCTCGATGGCGGTGCGGTCCTTTTTCAGGTCCTCCACGCTATGCGGCGTCCGGAAGAAGGACATGGTCTTGCCCCCGGAGCCGGTATCGGTGGGCACCATGAGCTTGTCCTGCAGCTCGGGCTTGTGCATGGCGTCGTAGAGCCGGGCTGCCATGCGGATGGAGTTGCGGAAGGCGGGGTGGGTGGTGACGTCCTTGACGCGTTCCCCGTAGATCCATACTTCCCGGTCATCCTTGAGCGAGTTGATGTATTCATCACCCGTCATCGGCATCTTGGGGTTCGCGGGTGTGGTCCGCTCGTCCATGGTGGAGGCAGAGGCGTCCAGTATCTCGGTCATATTTTCTTCCTTTTAGGGAAAGCTTGGATGAGGTCTAGCGGCTGCTGAAGGGTTTGAAAGAGTCGGCCCCGGAGAACCAGCCGGAGGCGGGGCCGTCACCGCAGTGATCCCAGGGACTGCCGTCCAGGTGTCGGCCGATTTCACGGAACTTCCCGCCAAAGAACAGCAACGGCGGTCGTGTGGTGGTCTGCATTTTGATGACCTCGCCGATCACGATGATGTGGTCGCCACCGTCGTAGATGTTCCAAGGGCGGCATTCGAGGGTTGCTGCGTTCTTCGTCAGTATTGGAACAGGTCCGTCGAGGGCCCACTCCGGCTCTTCCGCCATTGGCCTGCCGGCGAAGTGCATCGCCACGTCCTGCTGTTCAAGGGACAGAATGTTGATGGCGAAGGGCGCTCCGTCCAGGTACTTGGCGGCCCGGGAGGTGCGGGTTAACGTCACCTGTGCCAGGGGTGGATCGAGTGAGACCGCGGTGAAGGCGTTGACTGTGGCGCCGTGTGGGATTCCGTCGCTTGAACGGGTAGTTACTACCGTGACGCCGGTGGCGAAGGTGCCGAATGCGTTCCGCAGTTCGCGGGCGTCGATGGGGGCGAGAACTGCCTTCTTAGTCATGGTTCTCAGTTACTCTGTCGGGTCGAGGACGAAGTTGTAAGTGACTTCGTGGCCGTGTCCGTTGCTGCGGTTGATCGGTGAGAGGACCAGTTCGGGTTTCACGGCTGAGGCGATGTCGTCGCCGACGTGTTCGTCGCCTTCGAAGTACAACTGGGTGGTGACGAGCTGGTGCCCTGGGGCGGATACTTTCAGATGGAGGTGGGCCGGGCGCCAGGCGTGCCAGCCGGCTGCGGCGATTAGCTGTCCGCAGGCTCCGTCCGTGGGGATCTGGTACGGCGCGGGTTGAATGGTGTTGATCTGGAAACTACCGTCCTGGTCCGACACCACAGTGCCGCGAAGGTTCCATTCAGGAATGCCCGGAGCAAACTGCGAGTAGAAACCCAGATCATCTGCGTGCCAGATCTCGATCCTGGCGCCGGGAAGGGCTTTGCCGGCGACGTTCGTGACCTTCCCTTGGAACAGCAGCGGAGTGCCGGGTTCATCGTCACGCATCGGAAGTGTTGCCGGGGAGTTCAGCTGTGGTGAGTCCGGCAGGTAGTACGGTCCCTCGATTGCTCCCTTGGAGCCGTGGCGGCGAGAGTTCGCGACTTCCTCCACGGAGTGCTCAACCCACACATCCAGGAACAGCGGCCATTCGCCGTCTTCACCTACTTTGATGAGCCAGGCCTTCAGTGCGTTGTATTCGTCGTAGGTGACTTCTTCTTCAAGCACGGTGTCGTTGATGGCTTTGATAACGCGCCCGGCGAGTGTGCTGACGCGTTCCTGGCTGGTGGCCGCGGCGAAGTGCTTGTTCTCGCGGAACCTTGCGGTGGCGCCGGCACCTGAAGCGGCGGCGGTGGCCTGGGTTTCTACTGTCATGATGACTCCTTTGTCTCTGAACGTTTCAGCCATGCTTGCCCGGCCGCCGGTAAAAGCAGGCTCTTACGGGAAGGGTTACATCGCTGCTTATTGATCAAGGTAGAATTTGAGTTTTGTTTCACGGAAAGAATTATTGGACTCATATTGAAAGTTTTTCAATATGATTCTGTTAAACTTCGACCGTACGTTGCTCGAAAGCGGACGGATTCATGGCGAGCTTGTTGATGTAATGTCCGGCCTACTGCCGGCATCCGTATGGCATTAGGGCGGCTTCAGCTCTGTTGAGGGCTTGATCGAGTAAATCCCCGGTTAAACGACAACCTAAAAGCGTCGGGATCCGAGAGCACAATCAAATTTGTTCATTGCTGTCGTTCTGGTGAATGCGTCTTGGTCTTCCGGTGACTTTACGTTTGCCAATTCGAACGGCTTTTAGGTAGTAGCTGTCTTTTGCCGCTTTCGACGCCCGACGGACATTATTTCGTCGCGGAGGTTACTTTGCCAGGGTTGTACTTGGTCAACTAAACCAGGACATCAAACAGCATGAACGCTCGGTAAGGATGAAAAGGCTGCCTCGATAGACCGGTGTCTCGCCTGGACCATAGGAAGGGTTTCGGGATGGGTAACGATGTACAGCGAGCCACTGCGAATGGCGTCCACCACCATGTCACCGACGTCCTCGGGTTCAAGCCGCCGGAGGGGAGGAAGGCGCTTTTCATTGTTGCTTTCCGCCTCCGGGTCTTTGTTGCCGGGACGATTTACTGCGTTCTTGTTGATATCAGTATTGACTTGGGCGGGAACCAGTACAGATGCTCCAACGGCTGACCCCTCTTCGGCCAGCTCGCCCGCCAGCACTTCAGTGAGTGCCAAGACGGCGAATTTGGAGGGCGCATAGGCACCCATCCAAGGGCCCGTAATGATCCCCGCCATAGACGACACGTTGACTAGGTGACCGCCATCCAAGTTTGCCTTCAGTAAAGGAAGGAAAATTTTGGTTCCTAAAATTACGCCGAAGAGGTTAACCTCCAACACCCACCGGAAGTCTTCAATAGTCAACTCATCGATAGGAGCCATTGGCCCGACCCCCGCATTGTTAATCAGGATGTCCACCCGCCCACAGGTGTCTATGACATAATCCGCAAGAGCGCGAATGGAAGCTTCGTCAGTCACATCGGCACGGAACCAGAATGCTCCGATTTCTTCTGCCGATTCAACTAGCGGCCCTTCATCGGGGCCAGCGATCACCACCTGGCAACCAGCAGCGACAAGTCGTCGGGCCACGCCCTTGCCGATCCCCGAAGCACCGCCCGTTACTACTGCGACCCGACCAGTCAGGTTCTCCAACCCGCTCATGTTTCTCTCCTTATCAATACGAACTAGTTATGGTCCTACTTTGTGTAATTGTCTTTAGAAGGCCGAGACCTCTTGTTTTCGAGTGGGTTGGATACCCAGTTGCGTCCCAATGACATCGGCGATTACGGCACGCCAGTCGGCTGAAAACGTCTAATGGGCGACGACGTTGGCGGTTATGAGACCGCGCTCCAGAAGCTGGTCAGATAGGAACTTCGCAACGATGTCCTGCATCTCGGTTGCCTGCGGGATGACCGCCGTAAGTGGGAAAACTGCGTGCATCTGCCCTGGAATACGGTGCGTCACAACCGGTACGCCGGAAGCTTCCATAGCGCGCCCGTACTCTTCCGCCTCGTCGCGCGTGGGGTCACATTCGACGGTGATAATGATCGCCGGAGCAAGTCCTGCGAATGATTCTGCGCGCCCTGGGGCCGCATAGGCCGTTATTTCGGCCCCCGAAAGATAGGCCGCCCATATGGCATCACCCGCAGCAACTGTGAGGAACGGCCCATCGAAGAACTCATTCTTGGAAGCGGTCTGTGCCTCGGGGTCAATGGCAGGGTTGACGAGCACCTGGCCAAGCAGGTCGATGCCAGCGTCCCGTGCACGGAGTGCGGCAACGGCGGCGAGGGTAGCGCCGGCGCTTTCGCCCATGACCATGATCCGTTCCGGATTGCCCCGGAACGCACCGATATTTTCGACAGTCCATTGCAGTGCCGCGAACGTGTCGTCAGTAGCGGCAGGGAACGGGTGCTCGGGAGCTAGACGGTACGCAGCAGAGACGACGATGGCCCCAAGCTTGTCGGCCAGCTGTCGACAAGGAGCGTCCGCGACTTCAACAGACCCAGCCACCCACCCCCCACCGTGGTAAAACACCACCACAGGGAACGGACCATCGCCATCAGGAATATAGATCCGCGCATTCGGATCCTCTACTTCAATGACTTGGAGGTCAGGGCCGGGAACCTGCATTTTCGTCATAGCACCGACCAATGCACGCATCTCTTCCGGCGTGCAATTTTCGAGCGGTTTTACCCCCTGGTTCAACATGCCAGCCAGAACCGCCACAGCCGACGGGTGCAGGCGAACGAGCGGAGGGATCCTCAACGGTGCGCCACCGTCTAATGCGAAACCGGCGAATGTCCGGTCCTGGACCTGATTGAGGATCGCCCGATACATCGGTGTCCCGCCCGCAAAGTAGTAGGCCGCCCGTGCCTTACCTGGAATATTGTCGCCGTTGAACCACGAGTTGGTCGCCTTAGGCACAAGTGTCATGTTGAGCATCCCTGTAACCAGCGCATCCCAGGTCTGCTCTGCTTCCGCGGATGCCTCGATGGTCTTCGCCCCGGATTTTAGAGTGTGGGATATAGCCTTGGTAGCAAAATCGACATGATCCTCGATCGCCAGAGGGCTGTTGTACTGCGCTGCGGCGCTTTGGGGTCCGTTAATCATGAAGAGGTTTGGGAAGCCAGCTGTGCTAATACCGAGATAGGTGGCGGGACTTCCCCCCCACTTATCCTCAAGGCGAATCCCTTCCCGCCCGATCAATCCGAGGTTCAGCTGGGGGCGCGTAAATACGTCAAATCCGGTGGCGAGGATGATCAGATCAAACTCGTAGTGGGCAGCAGTGGTAGCGATCCCTTTGGGCGTGATTTCCTCAATGGGCGCCGAACGCAAATCGACAAGATCCACGTGCGGGAGATTAAAGGCTTCGTAATAGCCCGTTTCAAAAGGGGGCCGTTTCGTAGCGTACGGGTGGTCATCCGGGCACAGCAGTTCCGCCGTGGCCGGGTCGTTGACCCTCTCCCGTATGCGACCCCGGATGTAGTCGGCAATGGTGTCGTTGGCACGTTCATCGAAATACAGATCGGTGAATGTTGAGGCAAGCATGCGGAATCCGCCTTCAGCCCAGTTCTTGTCATAGACGGCTTTGCGTTCTTCCTCGGATACCTCGAGGGCCGATTGACGGGCCGGTTCGTAAGGAACGCCCAGAAGGCTCTGCCGCGAACCTGCGCGGAGCTCTGCGTGATTTTTTGCGTTCCATTCCTGCCGCTCCGGTTCAAGTTTTTCGTTGCCAAGGGGGGCAGCGAAATTGGCCGTCCTCTGGAAGACTGTCAGGTGCGCGGCCTGGCGTGCGACTTCCTGAATGACTTGGATGCCAGTCGAGCCTGTACCCACAACCGCAACGCGCTTGCCTGCCAAGTTGACCTCATGATGAGGCCAGCTGCTCGTGAAGTACAGTTCACCCTCGAAGCTGTCCGCGCCTGCAAACTCGGGCTCTTTGGGCACTGAAAGCCCACCGACGCCCGAAATGACGAACCGTGCGGTGCATGTGGAGCCGTCTTCGGCCGCGACTTGCCAACGCGAATTATCCTCGTCCCAGATTGTTGATGTGATCCGGGTTCCAAAGCGGAAGCTACGGCGGACGTCTAGCTTGTCCGCTACCCATTCTAGGTACGCGAGGATTTCGGGCTGGGACGCGAACTTCTCCGTCCACTTCCACTCACGCTGCAGCTCTTCAGAGAACGAATAAGAATAATGCACGGACTCGAAATCACAGCGTGCTCCCGGGTACCGGTTCCACCACCAGGTGCCTCCGACGCCGCCGGCAGCTTCGAACCCCTGAACGTCCAGCCCCAACTCATCGCGCAATTTGTGGACACTGTATAGTCCTGAAAATCCGGCTCCGATCACCACAACGTCGTGATGTTTGGTCATTTGCTAAATCCTCTCTGTCGTCGGCTGGGAGGTGCTCACACGAATACCTGGTGAGACGAGGGGCAAGACCCTCGAATGTGATCCCCGCCATGGACTACATTGACTGAGGGAACGCACGACGTCTTCGGACGTTTGACTGACAAGAACAGAAACAATTGACCATTTGGCGAATCGGAACGTGTCATTTCCATCAATGCCCAGAATCTGGCCGTGTTAAAAGGGGACGGCACCGTGGTGGTGCTCGTGGCGACGGGATAGCAACGCAACAGGGGAGGCTTTAGTAAGTACATGGCCGCAGGCGTATACCCGAGCTCTGCCGCCTCGGCGCCGTTGAACTCGCGAAAGCGACAGGAAGCATCAGATGGCCCCACTGAGTCATGCCCTGACACTGGTTCCCGTCGGGTTCCCCAATTAATTAACTGGCTCATCACATTTGAGGGTGTAGTTGTCGTATGAATCCGACGGTCTCGAGTAGCGATAAGCGATGTAGTTGGCAAGGCTTCGTAGGCCGACGACGGAGCCCCGGAGGTTTTGGAGCAAGCCATTGAGCGCTTCGGTGGGCCAATTACTGGTGCATAGATTCAGCGGCCGTAGCCGGGGCGACCCCGAAGCAATTAAGGTTCGATGCCAAAGCTTTTTGGGCCCACTACCCGATCCTCCACGTATCCATCTTGGACGTTCCCAGCAATAACTGGAACAGGAAAACCATCAGATAGGTTAGGTACGGACTTGCTGAGCACGTAAGGTGACGTGCCGCATGGCGGAACGCCGACTCCCAGCCCCGCGCGGATTGGCCTAGCTTGATAATGACGCCCATGCAGGGTTCTGCCCCCACCATTCCCGAACGCCGGGACGACCATTTTTGGAGCCTCAATTATGACCACACAGCTGCAAGTTCCGAGCTACACTACTGACGCATTTTTCGGACTGGAGGACAAATGGCTCGAGACCGCTGACGGCGAGCTTACCCACTATCACGAACTCGGCGAGGGTACTCCCATCCTTTTTCTTCACGGGTCCGGCACCGGAGTCACGGCAGCTGCTAACTGGTGGCTCAACCTTCCGCAGCTCGCGGAACAAGGGCGGTGCATCGCAATTGACTCCATCGGCTACGGCCAGTCCGTGGTTGCTGAAGGAACGCAGTATGGCATCCGGGAATGGGTGCGCCATGCCGTCCGCGTCCTTGATGCACTCGGCATCGAAAAGGCGTGGATCGTGGGCAACTCGCTGGGTGGGTGGCTGGCCCTTCAATTCGCCATCGATTTCCCCGAGCGCCTGTTGGGCGTCGTCTCGATGGGTACCGGCGGCGCCAAGCTGACGGGCGCTCTGGCTGGCCACTCCAAGCCAGACCTTTCGGAAACCGGCATCCGCAAGACCTTGGAATTGTTCGTTGTGGACACGTCTCTGGTCACCGATGAACTCGTCTCATTGCGCTACCAAGCGGCCATGAACGACACGGCCTCAGACCGCTTGGCGGAGGTGGTTGCCGCACGCGACCGCGATCGAGAGGAGCTGCCGCTCGACTTCGATGTGCTCTCCAGGCTGGAGATTCCTGTCCTGCTCATTCATGGTGTTCAGGACGTTGTCATTCCTGTTTCGCGTACCTGGGAGCTGCTGAATGTCATCCCCACCGCCGACGCGCACATCTTCAGCCGGTGCGGGCACTGGTCACAGGTCGAACGTGCCGAAGAATTCAACACGATCATCAAGCAGTATTTGGCCGCCCGCGGTGTAACCCCCTAAGCAGAAAACCTCTGATGAGCTGTGGCCGTCTCCCGGAGGAGGCGGCCACACGTCATTAGGTGGCATATGCGCCGACACGGGAAGGGCCGGGCTGCTAAACACTCATAGCCCTACTGGGCGGTTGTAAATTGTGGCACCTCGGGGGCAGTCGTTGTTAGGTGAAAGACAGCTCGACCACCCAGGCTCCGGAATCCGTGGTCCACGTCCCCAGGGAACCGGCCGAAGTCGCCCGTGCTAAGTACCAGCATCTCGTTCTCCGGCCCTGTCTCCAACCGCCCTTCGATGACATACACCTGGAACAGCGTTCCCGGGCTTCGGGCCGGAACAAGCTTTGCGCGATGGCTTCGTTCAACTGTGACGACCTGCGTGTGGACGTAGCCGGTTCCGTAGATCCTGTCGAGGCTTCTCTCTTCGCCCAACGCGGTCCGCACCCAGGCGGCGTCACTGGCGCGGGAGACAGTTGTCTTGGTTCCCCACTCGGTCACCAATTTACGGAAGCTAAGACCCAACGCTTCGCCAATGGCCTCCAGTGTCCCTACTGTGGGGTTTCCTTCGCCCTGTTCGATCTTGGATAACGTCTGCTTCGAAAGGGAAGCCTTCCGGGCCAGATCCCCAAGGGTGAGGTTCCGCTCTGCACGGAAGCGACGGATGTTGCGGGAAACAAGATCATTGATAGCCACATCACTATTGTCACTTATAAATGACGAAAAGTCATGTTTGACATACCCTGGGGGGAGTTGCACACTGGAATTGCCGGCTATAGAGGGACGGGCCCAATTCAAGGGGTTCTGCTCCCGGGACGGGCCGCCCCAGCGTTGGAGGAAACTATGGCATCCAGTGTTGCTGCCACAGCTCGTGATGATCGTGCCGCCGTAGATAAGGCCATGGCCCTATTGAGCGTGTTTGGGAATGATGCACTAACCGGCGTCGGTGTCAGTGAGCTTGCACGCCGGTCGGACATGTCCAAGTCGACAGCATTCCGGGTGCTGGCCATGCTGCAGCGCAGCGGTGCCGTCGAGAGGGCCGGAAACGCCTACCGGCTCGGCAAACTCATCCATGCTCTCGGAGCCAGCAATGAGACCGCTGCCCACGGCCGGATCCGGGATGCACTGACACCCTACTTGGCAGATCTTTACGAGATGAGTCGCCAAACTGTCCACCTCGCGGTGCTTGTAGGCACGGACGTGGTCTATCTGAACAAGCTCTATGGTCACCTTCAGGTCCGGAGTCCCTCACGCATCGGCGGCCGGGCTCCCGCGTATTGCACAGCAGTGGGGAAGGTTCTGCTGTCTCATAACCCGGACGCTACAGAACAGGTCCTGGGGTCGGAAATGGCAGCGTGGACTCCTGCGACGATCACTGATCCGGATGCCTTCCGGGCCGAACTCGCCACAATCAGGAAGGCTAATCTGGCGTTCGACCGCGAGGAAATTCTCACAGGGCTCAACTGTATTGCAGCACCCATCATGGGGTCCGATGGCCGGCCCGTGGCCGCGATGTCGGTTTCGGGACCGGCCGGAAAGTTTGCCCCGGAATCACAGGCTAGTGCACTGCGGAAGGTCTGCTACGCCGCGGGCCGTGCTGTCGCCGCAGCAAATGCACAGCGTCAGCACCAGCTCCGCTTGGTCCGGGGCGCCTAGGTGTACTGTCCCGGTACGTTGGTGACACGGGGTGGGAATTGACATAGTGAAGAGAGGACCTCCGGGTGTTGTGTGGAGCCTCGAGAGAAACACAGATACCAGGAGGCCCTCGTGTCCCACTTCAACGCGATCCTTGCCCCTGCCGGGCGGTTGAAGCTCGCTCAATGTTTGGCCCGGTGGTTCAAGCGTAACGTCGAGCTCGGAGCTGCTGAGATGCATTACCTGCCCAGCCGGCAGTTGAGATGCTCACACTGCAGTGCCCTACGGACAGAACAACCGGTCGATGGGCTGCGAACCCCCAGGCGCTTGGGGCCGGCAAAAATTGCATACCACCTGCACTTGAACATCTCCACAGTCCATCGCATCCTCCACTGCTACCACTGCCCGCGGCTGCGCTTCACGATCCTGCAACCGTGGCAAGGGTCCGGCAGGAACGAGTCCGCCGCTATGGATCGGCCTGGCCCGGTGAAGTGATCCACGTTGAGGTGAAGAAACGGGGCAGGACCCCGTACGGTGGAGGCCACCGCAGCCTGGGAAGAGTAGCCGGGGATGCGAACAAACGAGCGCGGAATCTGGTTGAAGGCGCCCGCAGGAACCGGGGGCTGCTTCGGGGTTTCACGTCTATTCACCATGCTGTCGATGACCACTCCCGCTACGTCTACTCAGAGATCCTGCCTGACGAGACCAAAGAAACCGCCGCCGCCTTCATGCGCAACGCGATCGCCGCGTTCTCTGCCAACGGGGTTGAAGATCCAGCGTTCTACCAGGACTTCATCGAGCACTAAAATCAGGCCGGGCCTCACGCTGCACTCAAAGGAGCCTCACCCGCCAGCCGCGCCACAAGCAACCGGGGTAGTACCCCTAAGGGCCACTGACCAGGGACGTGTCTACGAGGTGGGAATATCGTCCAGATGCCGGGAACTTTCCAAGACCGCGTCCGGCTCGGCAGCGAGCAACGATACGGAACCGTCCGGAAGATCAACGTCCAGAACGTACCGGAAGCCGGCCCTTTCACCGCGGGCAATTCCGGGAACATCCCCCGCCCTAACCGCCAGGACCAGGCGCCGGCAGGCGGGATCACTCGCCATGACTTGCTCGGAAACCAGCTGAAGGGCTGCGGCGCTTGTCTCTGCGTCAGGTATGAGGAGCCGGTCCCGCGCTCCTGCAGGGTATGCTGCCCCGATTGGATGTGCGACAGTAAAGACCACGCGCACCTCGCCCGCCAGCTTATTGTACTTTGTCACCTGGTAGGTGGATTCACGGCCCGCGGGCGCGTCGGTCCGGACGCACTGCCAGGACGACGGCAGTGGCTCGGGCCACTTCAGCATGTCGACTTCGTCTGTGGACATTTCCGTTTACCCTTCGTCCTTGACGAGCTGCCTGATGCTGTGTCTGTCCAGCTTGCCCGAGCCGTTGCGGGGGACGGACCCGGTGAGGACCAGCCGCTTCGGGAGCTTGTAGCGGGCGAGGTAGTTGCTGGTGAACTCCCGCACTTCTTCTACGGTGGGCACAAGGCCATCCTTGCAACTCATCACTGCAACTACACACTCGCCCCATTGGGAATCGTCGACTCCGACGACTGCCACGTCCAGGACGCCGGGGTATTCCATCAAGGCACGCTCCACCTCGGCGGGATAGACGTTCTCGCCGCCGGTGATGATCATGTCCTTAAGCCGGTCGACGATGAAGAAGTACCCTTCCTCGTCGACGTATCCAATGTCACCCGTGCGGAACCAGCCCTGGTGAAAGGCTGACGCTGTAGCTTCAGGGTTGTTCCAGTACCCGGGCGTAACGTTGGGGCCCCGAACCCACAATTCTCCCGTCTCACCCGGGTCACTGACGTCCTGAAGGGAAAAGGGATCAACGATACGAACATCGGAGTATGGCATGGGGATACCGCATGAACCGGCCTTGCGGTATGTCAATTCGGCAGGCAGATAAGTGGCGAAGGGGGATGTTTCCGTCAGGCCCCAAGCCTGCTGCACAGCTACGCCCTTTGACTCGTACTGTTTCAGTAGAACAGGCGGAACAGGGGCGCCCGCGCATATCAGTGCACGCAGGCTGGAGATGTCGTGCAGCTCGAATTCGTCCGTCTGGTGCATCGCCGAGAGTTGGGCAGGCACCAAGAAGGCCTGTGAGATGCCGTACGCCTCGATGTCTTTGAGTGTCCGTCTCGGGTCGAAGGTCCGGCGGACCACCGTTAGTCCGCCGCGGACCATCAGCCGAATGGTCAGAGCATTCAGAGCGCCGATGTGGAACAGCGGCGCAACCACCAGATTGGCATCCCCCCTCCGAGTGTCGACGAGTGAGTCTACGTTCACCGAGTTCCACCAGATGTTTCCGAAGGTCAGTTGGACGCCTTTAGGTTCACCAGTGGTGCCTGAAGTGAACATAAGGATGGCAAGGTCATCTTCATGCGCCGGGGCTGGGGTGACTGGTTCCACTGCCGCTCCAGAAGCCAACAAGGCACTCAGCGGAGTCCAATTGTTCGGGACCTCCCCGTGCAATGGGGCAGCGGCGTCGTTATCCACAAGAACAAGTTCGAGGGCGCTGCGGTCGATTCCGTCTGCTCGGTCGATGACTTCTTGGTGTGCGGGCTCAACGATGAGAAGTCGCGGGGTCGATTTGGCTATAAGACGTTCGACTTCGCGCGGTGCCAAACGGAAGTTGAAGGGCTCAAAAATGGCGCCCACCCACCAGGCCGCCATCATGGTTACCAAGAAGGTACTACTGTTCAGCCCGAGGTATGCGACGCGGTCACCGCGCCTGACGCCGCGGCCGACCAAGGCTCGGGCCTGTTCTTCGATCGAGGCGGCCAAAGCCGCATAATCGAAGCTCTCATCTTCGTATATCAGGGCAGTCTGACCAGGGAAATAGCGGGCCTGCCGGAGGACGCCGGTGACTGGATTGATGTCTACTTCGTTCGTCACAGGGTGTCTCCTCCTGCAGCCGTGGCTCCGAAGCCCCTGACGGCGATGCCACCGTCGGCCGGGATGATGGCGCCGGTGATGTTACTGGAATTAAGGCGTGACCCCAGCAGGACGTAGGATCCGGTGAAGTCACGGGGATCGACCGATGCGTCGTGCAACGGAATCAGGGGGTTGTTGCCGGTGACTTCTGAGCGGGCGAAAGAATCGGCGATGGAGCGCTCATTCAGGCCGATCGCCTCCGGCCCGCGGAGGTCAGTGTTCATTCCCCCTACAGCTACGCCGTTGACCCTGACTTTTGGCGCCAGCTCGTATGCGAGTTGTGTCACCAAGCCACGGCAGGCGAACTTGGACGCGGTGTAGATGGGACCGCCACCAGCTGAGTGGAAGGACGCGTTAGACAAGGTCATCACAATCGATCCGCGGGACTTGACCAGTTCGCGCCAGGCCGCTTCGACGGTCAGAAGATAGCCTTTGACGTTGATGGCGAACAGTTCATCGAATGCCTCGGACACTTCTGTGCCGCTGAGCCTCGTAATGGATCTGTTGTAGTCCCAGATGCCTGCGTTAGGAACCAGGACGTCAAGCTTGCCAAAATTATCGACGGTTTCCTGCACCGCCAAATGAAGTGAATCGGGATCTCGGACGTCGCCGGCTACTGGGAGAACCCTGTCTCCGGCGCCTGATTCTTCAGCTACGACTTTCAGCTTGTCATAATCCCGGCCGAACAGGGCAACAGACGCGCCTTCGGCCAGAAAACGTTCGGCCACGGCCCGGCCGATGCCGGATCCGCCGCCTGTAATAAGGGCGACGTCACCGTTGAGCCATCCCGCGGAGGCATTTCCGCTCATGTTTACCTCACTGTCATGTGGGGCAGCCAGCTAAGGGCTGCCCAGAATGGGTTGGTTAGAAGAATGTGGTGAGATTTTTCGCTTGGAGGACGTTGGCGTCAAAGAGTAATTCGCGTTGGGCCACGCGAAGGCTGCCGTCTGCTTTGACCCTGATGACGTCCGTGCGGCCGCCGGCGTAGATGTCCGTTTCCGTCTGGAGCCGGTTGCGGTATACCAGGAACGCTGAACGGACGGTGAGCTGGTCCGGTCCGCTGTGACGGACGGTCACGTTGGACACGAGGTGTCGTGTCCGGGAGGGCGGGTCCTCGGCCCAGGCCATGCCGGAGTCGTATCGCCGGATGCGCCAGGCCAAGGAGTCCTTGGTTTCATCAAAATATGCGGCTTCCCCGCGGGCTCCAATGGACAGGGCAGCCTGACGGCGAAGCCGGTTTGTCCGCAATGGCGCCCAATATGTAAGGTCCTCATCGAAGATTTCCAGCCAGTCCGCAAACCGGCCGTCGTCGAGAAGTTCAGCCTCGTAGAAGTAAAACTGTTGAACGCGGTAGGCAATCTCGGCATCGGCCAGCCTGCCCTGGATTTCGTCTACGGCCGTGGCGGCAGCCGCGGCTACAACATGTTCTGTCATGGTTCCTGTCTCGCTTCCTGCATTGGAGCGGGTGCTGCTACTTCGTGAGCTTTTTTAGGTCGACGGCAGGGTCAGCTAATTTCTGGGGGTCCACGAGAATCCTGCGGTCGATGAGGCGCCGTGCGGCCCGAACGGACATGCCTCCGTCGATGGCTGCGCAGCCGGCCAAATAGCCGTCGGGATCGAGCCGGAAGAACACGGAGGGCTTTCCATCCTTTTCCCTCACTACTGTGGTGCCCTCGCCTGTCATATTGCCGACGCCCTCGATGTGCACGCCGTGACGGTCGGACCAAAACCAGCTCGCGCCGTGCTTGGGCAGGTCCTGCCCCAGCAGCGCGGCAGCGGCCGTGGCGCCCGTGTTGAGGGCGTGCTCCCAATGCTCCGCACGGCGAAGCAACGTGCCATCCGAGCGGCGGATACGCGAACTGTCACCGACTGCGTAAACGTTCGGATGGGCGGTGCGCTGGGACTCGTCAACAATGACGCCATTGTCCGTCTCGAGCCCGGCTTCTTCGGCCAGCCCTGTTTCGGGAATGATGCCGATGCCGACCAGCACCGCGTCGGCATCGATCCTTTCGCCTGACTCCATGGCCACGTGGTGCCCGGCGCTGTCCCGCGTAATTGCGGTAGGGACCCCTGTTACGACACTTACACCGCGCTCCGGGTGCATGTCGTGCAGCAGTCGTGCCAATTCATGGCCGACCGCCGGGACGAGTGGCGGGTCCACGGGATCGATAAGGACAACTTCAACACCGAACGGCAGTGCGGAGGACGCAACTTCGGCGCCTATCAGGCCAGCCCCTATGATCGCCAGTCGGGCCCCGGGCTTCAGTACTGAGCGCAGGCGGTCGGCATCCTCGCGCGTCCTTAGTTCCAGCAGAG
>Ga0153977_1000148_pt1 | contig 18880 bp, 25 predicted proteins | sample TSGA061MetaG_FD_104710 | JGI IMG/M metagenome (GOLD analysis project Ga0153977, IMG submission 104710) | Attine ant fungus gardens microbial communities from Georgia, USA - TSGA061 MetaG | ecosystem: Host-associated > Fungi > Mycelium > Unclassified | place: USA: Georgia, Yuchi Wildlife... | reverse complement strand
TGGACTGCGACGTGAGCGGGTGGGTTCGTGATGAGCAGATGGGAGAGAATTGCGGACGATGAGTGGTAGAAAAGGTGAGCGTTGCGAAGGGCGTTTCCATCAGCCACAAAAAGTCAGGTGGAGAGTGTCAGGGGATGAAATAAGAGGGAAGCAACAAGCAGGACCAAATACGGCTAATTGTGGTGTTGGGAAAAAAGAGTGAGGGAATTGGCTTTCAGGTTCGCTCCAGCGCGATACACACGCGCCCATTTGTCCGGTCCCATTGTCCTCAACCATACCGTCCCTCTTCGCAATTACGTCCTGTAGAATGTCCTTCTTCTCCAGGAAGAAGCACACCCAGCCTTCTAATGTAGCCCTTGTTCACCATCCTCCCAGCAACCAACCCCCCATTTTGCGCCGAGACAATCCCACGAGTGATACGTGTGTATCTCCTCTCTTCTTGTATTCCCAATTGACTTGCTTTTTCTCCCCAGCGACTCTCTATCTCAACCTGGGCGGCCCAGGGGCGGAACGTTACCGGGTACCGGACCTCAGGTCGTAAATTCACCTCCAACTCAATCTCCTCCCCAGCAGCAGCAACCTCAATCCCCTCAACGGCCCCAACAGCAATCTCAGCCCCTTCAACAACAACCTCAGCCCCTTCAACGGCCCCAGCAACAACCTCCGAATCCCCAGCAGCCCTCTCATCGTCCCTACCCTTGGTCATACCGTCGCTTAGCTCTCCTTCCACCAAGTTTGAAACCCGATGATACCCCTGTTCCCACTTCCCTTTCTCCTTCCCCCTTCCCTCGCTATGGTCATGCCTTACCTGCTACAACAACGGCGAGTGGTGATCTCTATATTTTTGGTGGTCTTGTAAGGGAGTCTGCACGGAATGATCTCTACCTTTATTCGACAAAGGATAATACTGCCACGGTGCTCCAATGTGGTGGTGAGGTCCCGAGTCCTCGAGTCGGACATACAAGTTCCATAATCAGCAATGTTCTTATCGTTTGGGGCGGTGACACCAAAACGGACGTCTCCAGTCGCGGGAATGAGCCCCACGACGACGGGTTATACCTACTCAATCTCGGTATGTGTTTCTTGAAACCCTGTGCAAGGTTGATGTTTCTTGATCTCATTGAATCTTCACATGTCCCAGTCTCCCGTGATTGGACTAGGGTCACAGTTCATGGTCAGGCCCCTATTGGCCGGTATGGTCATGCAGTTGCCATTGTTGGCACAACGTTTTTTGTGTTTGGAGGTCAAGTTGATGGACTGTTCCTGGATGATATCTGGGCATTTGATCTCAATACCCGTATGTACAGACCCTGACTTCTGCTTCTTGCTTATTTTGGGTTTAGTGCGGACCAGGGCTGTTTGGGAATTGTTTGAACCTACGACTCAGGAACGGCCTGCTCCGCGCACGGGCCATATTTGTGTTCCGCATCAAGACCGATTGATAATGTCTGTTCAACTTTGTTACCATACTCTAATTTGAGTAGACTGACAGTTGACCTAGATTTGGTGGTACAGACGGGCAGTATCATTATAATGACATTTGGTCCTTCGATCTCAAGAGCCGGAAATGGACCGAGCTGCAATGTATAGGTCATATCCCCTCGCCACGAGAAGGTCATGCTGCTGCTATCGTAGATGATGTGATCTATGTCTTCGGTGGCCGAGGGATCGATGGAAAAGACTTGGGTGACCTTGCAGCATTCAAGATTACTAGTATGTACTGATTCGATCTTATAACCAGTCATCGTTAATCATCTGTCATGTAGAGCAACGATGGTTCAGGTTTGAGAACATGGGTCCCACCCCAAGTGGTCGATCGGGTCATGCTATGGCGGCGATGGGTAGCAAAGTCTTCGTGCTTGGTGGAGAATCATCTGTACCATCTAGAGATGAAGATTCGGATCTTATTCATGTCCTTGAATCTAGTTAGTGTCTTTGACCTCACGAAACTCTGGGCAAAGTTTTCTGATACCCCATCCCACCAGAACTTATCAAATATCCTCCTCCCGACGCACCAGCCCCCGAGCCAAAGCCCTTAGCCTCTCAAACCATTCAAGTTGCTCAGCCCAATGGACGGCCTATGTCACCTCCAACAGCTCCTGTCCCTCAACCTCAGCTGGAAGATCCTCGAAGGGCTATTTCACCTACGGCTAACGTTCGGCCGAACGGCATTGTTCAACAAGCTTTTGGAACCAATAACAAGGGCAAAACCCCAATGCGACCTCGGCGGGAAGACGAAAGCACCGAAGGCAGTGTTGAAGCTGGAACTATAGATTCAATTTCATATTCTCAGCATCGCGATCGTGGAGTGTCTCCAGACCAAGTTCGCCAGCAAGTTCAGCGTGCCAAAAGTCCTCCAAGTGGGACGGCGAGTCGTACTGTGTCGCCCAATGGTGAACTTTACGAGCCTAGACAGCCGCCAAATATGGTTGGTGTTTCAATGGGTATGAACGGCGTCGCTGTTGCAGGGCGTGGATCACCTGCCATTTCTGCTGTCACAGGACGGACATCCCCAGCAGTATTGGCCAGCATGGAACGCACTTCACCTGTTGTCAGTTATCCTGCGTCACAAAATGGATCATCACTTGCATTAAATGGTGGTAGCTTTCCTACGCGTAGTGGCAGCGGGGCTGGGACTGGATCCGTAAGTAGCGTAGCTGCGGATCTAGTCAAAGATTTGAAGGCAAAGGATTTTGAGTTGGATGGCTTGAAGCGACAGATGTCTTGGATGAAGGAGGCATTGTTGAAGGCAGCAAAGGCAGGATACGTGTTGTCGGATAGACAGGGGAGTCCAGATCTGGCTATTGGTGGAGTTAGTAGTCTCGAGGGACATGATCGAGCCGAGTTGTTATTCAAATTCAAACAGTTTAGGGCTGATGTGCAGGTGAGGAGATTCCCAACTAGATCGAATGATACACTGATGTTTTTTTTTGCTAGGTTGTCATGGCTGAGCAAGCTCAGCAGACTTCAAAATGCATTGCCGAGGCTGAGCGTCTCAAAAACAGTGCAGCGCAAGAAGCTGCATTTTACCGTTCCAAACTCGCTGCCATTGAAGTCAACAGCGACGCTGAGGTATCACGGATAGAACGCGATCGCATTGCCTTCCTCGAACAGAACGTGACCAATCTCATGAGCGAAAGGTGGACACAAGATCGTAAAATCAGTGAACTCAACGAATCACTTGCTCTCCAGACATCACTTCTCCAACAAGCTGAGGTCCGTATAGATGATGCCCTCAAACGTGCGGACATGATGGAAGAAGCGCATAAACGCACTGTGCAGTCACATGCCGAACTCCAGGAGAAGCACAAGATTTTGGAGTACAAGCATCGTGAACATACCGACCGAAGTGTAGAACAGAGTTCATTACTGGAGCAAAAAGACGCAGATGAAGTAACGCTAAGATCCCGGGTTGACGAACTGTCGCGGACAAAGGAGCAGCATATCCGAGCGCTTGAGCAGGCGAGAGACGCTTTACATGCTGCTTCTGCGCGTGCGGAGGGGTTGGACACGCAATATCAGGCAGCATTGGACCAGATTAAAGATCTTGAGCATAATGTGGCGGGAATGAAGGGTGAGATTGAGACGTTGACGAATGAGGCGGATGCCGCTCGTACGAGGTTGTCTGACGTCGAGCTTTCATGGGCCAAATCTCGTGAAGAGGCTGATGCACTTCGAGCATTTACAACTGGAAGTCTGGGACAGTTGTTGGATACGCACAGAGACATGAAGGCAGACGAGGATAGGGTGGCGCGTGGCTATGATGCCAAGGTGTTGGCTTTGGAGGCAGAGGTCCAGAATTTGAAGTTGAGGGTGAAAGAGGCTGATGATAAAGCTGATGATGTATATCGTCAATGGGAAGAAGAGAAGCAGCAAGCTTTGGAACAAAAGACGGAACACATGTCGCTAAGAACACTCGTTGCGAACCTCCGGAGTCAACTGTCACTTAGTTCGACAGATGCAGGCAAGCTTCGCAAGGATCTTTCGGAGAGAGAGACATCTTTGCAAGAAAAGACGAAGGAGGCACTGACTTTGGGCATGAAACTCCATGCACTCAGGAACTATCTCAACGAGCAGGGTATCAGTGTAGATGAGGACGACCTGCAATCGTCTCAAGCACATGCTTCACCTCCACCTGTCGTTGTAGATCTTGAGACAAAATTGGCGGACAAGACAAGACAGCAAGAGAATACAGAGAAGGAGTTGGCCCAGGTATTGAGAAGGACGAGGGATGTAGAAGCCCAGGTCAATTTGTTGACAAGCGAACTGGATCGTGTGCAATCGAATTCCAGGAATGGGTTGAGCGATAGTGATATGGATTATCGTGTTCAGGCGGCAGAGCGGAAGTTGGCTGATGCAGAGCAGAACCATGGCACAAAGATTAGACAGATGGAGGAAGATTACCGTCTTGCTGTGCGCTATGTCAAGTAAGTTTCACTCCAGGGCCTTTGACGAAAATTTTTGATTTATGGTTGGTCATTCATTTTAGGAGCACTGAGAAAGTGTTGAGGAAGACACGCGAAGAATTGACCAAACAAACATCTGCTAATGCTCAGCTCTCGATAGACCTTGAGGTCGCCAGAAGTGGACGACCTATGCGTAGCGTCAACGGTAGGACAACACCATCAGAAGATGAATTATCAAGACAGGTCATCGAGGCCCAGCGGCAAATCCAGCGTTTGCGTTCTGAGAACACAGATCTCCGCGTACGCATCGAGACTCTGGAGAAGGACAGTGAAGTCACTCGTGATAAGCTCGTTGCGTCGCAGCGTGAGTCTGACGACCGCCTCAATCAAGTTGAGGAACTTCAATTTGATGTCGAGAGGCTCAAAAATTCCCTTGTCATTGCTCGTGGTGGCTACAGTGAAACGATGTTGGAGAAGCTGAACAACGAAAATGCTAATCTTAGGAGAGAAAATGATCAGCTCTCGCGTAAGATTGAACTCCTTCTCGACGTTGATCGTCCGGATCTCAGTGCTCGGCCCGTTTCTGGAATTTTGGGTCGACGAGCGAGTACGTCAAGTACAGATCGTTTGGCGTATGATGGTTTTTCGAATGAGCTAGATGATTGGCGGCGGCATATGCTTGCTCCAACAGGCTCATTGAACCATCGAAAACAATTGAGTGAGATGGATAATGATCCCAGCTCTGCTCTCACACCACGGGCATAAGCCTCAAACCCTCCTTTCCTTCTCTTTCCTTTCCCCACGTTCTTTCACATCCTCTTTATGCTGATCTATGTATCCTTCTTTGCATATACCCTCTGAGCAATTCCTTTTTTTGATTGCCAATAACCCCCTTATTTTTTGGTATCAGACATTCGCTTGGATTTCGCGTTCCTTTGTATACTCTTTTATGCTGTCTGTCTAGTATCATGGTCCGGCGACTTTCCCCATCTTACAGATATACTCTCTTTTTTTTATGCAGATATTGGTATTAACCGATTCTCGCTATAATTATGATCACGATGCATTGTCTGCTGCTACCTTCTGAGTCCATTCGATAGCCTTTTGTTTGACTGCCTCGGCACCCTCCTCATCGCCAATCCTTCGTTCGAGTTCAAGCCATTTCTTGAAAAACGACCTTAAGCAACGAGTGATTTGTGATTAGACTTGATATATAGTAATATATTTGATAAACTCACTTAGCTTTGTGGCTGGTCATTTTGAAAGTCAATATACGATCCAAGAGGTTCCTGAAAGAGATGGTAAGCATCGCATGAATTTTGAAAACCATCAAGGAAATACCTGATAGCCTGAATATTCTTCTGACCAGCTTCCATGTCGATATATACTGACCAGATGTCCCAACGCTTGGAATGAGAATCCACGATGCCTTCGAAGATTGTTCTACCACGTTCAAAGTCGCCATGCTTATACTCGAGCTGTGCAAATTTGGACGCTGTCTTGATGTCTAAGGGTATCAATTCTAGTGAATCAATCCGCTTGCGAAGGAATCAAAAAAACCCTACGCTTGCGCTTCTCAAGACTTTGGAAACTACGAGGCAGCAGTTTCCTCGCTTCCTCGAGATTACCTGCTTTGAGATAGAACTCGGCAAACATCGCCCAGACTTTCGAACTTGCACCGAATTTCTTGCACGTTTTCTTGTATTGCTCAACAGCCTTGTCGTGCTTTCCTGACTGCTCGAGGATAGATGCTAGCCGGAGATGGACTGTTTTCGAATCATTGGCCCGAGCTGCCTCCTTGAAAGTCGTGTCTAGGGAGTCGTCGGTACCATAAACGTTTTCCAGGATGAGAAGTGCGATCCAGACGTTCAAACGTTCTTGCTCTTCGCGGAAGTTAATTGTTTTAAAAGCCCTCCTGCCAATCTCACGAGCCTTGTCGATTTCAGAGATCTGGAGTTGGAATGACATATACTGTATCCACACATAGGATGAATCAGGCGATCCAAGAAGTACTCGTTCAAAATCGGCATTTGATTCAGGCATTTTGGTATGGAGCTTCGCTGTCAAATCTTCCTCAATCTCCTTGCGCTTCTTTCTCTTCTTTTTGTGAGATTGGTCATCCCTATCGCTCTCACCTCCACTGTCTGACAGATCCTCCCCTACCTCGGTTGGTTCATTCGGGCCGTACCACTCAAAACCACGGCTCAAGGACAAAGTGGGCGCTGGCCTCGCTAAACTCCCAATATTCTTTCCTGGTTTTTCGGAGCGATGAAAGAGCTGGATTGTAGCACTTTCATCAACCTCCATTGCATCTTCGTCATCATCCCCTTCACTCCTGGTCGATCTCATCTCATCGTCGTCATCCCCACCAACCTCGTCGCCCTCCATTATGGACCCATCTACGGCTCTAACTGGGCTTGATGCTTCAATCTTATCATCAGATTCTCCCTCATCTTTCTCTTCTTGGAAAAAATGCGATGGTTTTAAGCTGAATGAAATGCGTTTTCCATCTACACCAATGACAACGGCCTTGACACGGTCGCCTTCACAGAAATTTTGAAGGGCAGCACTGACATCAGCATCTTTGTTATCCGAAAGCTACATCAAATTGAGTGGGTTGCTGAAAATGATTGATGCTACCACTCGCCTCGGACTTATGGCACAACCCACTGAATTTACTGCCCTCTATCTGAATGAAAATACCATATTCTTCAATCCGCTTGACAGTACCATCAACCTTTTCACCCTCATGGAGATCTGACGGCAGGCGCTTGACCTGACTTTCACGTTCACGAGGATCTCCGGAGCGCAATGTGAGCTCGATTTTCTCATTCTCCATATCCACGCTAGGGAGCTTTCATAAATTGATGAAGACAGAAATCAGAGTTCGTACCTCAGGATACGGCCCTTGACCAGCTGGTTCGTATGGAATCGTGGCTTCCAGTCCTTGACAAACTATAGACATCATGAGAGAACCATCGGAATGATTATCAAATTGAGGAACTCACCTCATCAAAAAGTTCGCGTATCTGCACACGAGCATCAACGTTTCGCCCGATAGTGACGAATAACCCATGTTCAGCGACATTTTTGATAAAACCTCTGACCGTATCACCAACGGCCAAATCAGAAACTTGACTGATTTCCCTATCTACAATTTGAACTGCCTGATCCGGGCGGACCCTCGACTGCCTTGTCGAAAGAGTGACTTGTCTCCTGTCCTTGTCCACATCCACAATTGCGGCTTTCACAAGGGAATCGATGGCAAGATAGGGATTAACAGCGTCGAAGTTATCGGAGACGTCCGTGGGATGTATGATACCGCCCATATGAGTGGTGACTTTGACAAGAGTACCGTGATGAACATGTCGAGTGACACGTCCACCAACAATTTGACCGACAGTGACAGAATCAATTGTCAAAGAATTCTTGCCAGGTAAAGTAGCCTTTGTCTGAGGTGCATTGGCGACTATCACAAAATTTTTCTCCAGGTTCTTGGCAACCACAACGAGCTCGGAAAGCTTTTCACCAACTTTAAGCTCGTTCTTCAGCTGTGGAAGACTTATGCTTCGATGGTTGGCTAAATTCTTGAGACTTAACAATGCCCTAATCCGCGTAGGTTCGAGGAGTAGAATAACATTGTCTTTGTGGATCTCTTTGATTGCTCCCCCAGCAACGTTACCGACTTCAACTTCACTGATATCAGCTACTGCCGAGTCAAAATCAGAGGAGGCCTGGCGAATGCTTGCAATGATACGCGATTTTTCCTGCTCTACAATCACTATGCGGACTTTAACGACCTTGCCAATGGAAAAAGCTTCTGCAAGATTAACAACAGGGGTCTCGCTATTCAGGAAAATTAATTTTGTAACTGTAAAAACGGATTTTCTTACAAACCTAACTTCTTTAAAGGGAACTATGGCTTTCAAGTTATTGTAAAACTCGATCAAGAGATACTTCTCATGAACCTTGAAAACAACTGCATGTGCCAGGATACCCACTCGGACCTGACTGAAATCCGAAAGAATGGATAGTTTGGAGTCTATGAGTGTTTTCTTCAATGTGAGATATATGCGTTTTCTCTCAGGATCAACGACAAGAACCTTTCAACACATAAGTCTTCCTCATCCAGCCAAAAAAAAAGACCCTTACCTTGCACTTGATACTGGCCCCAACCTTGAATCGTTTTGCAGGGTGCTTCAGTTGTATATCGGCATAATGATTGGGCCAAACTACACCATCAATGTTGCCGGACAATGTAACAAAGAGTGCGGAATCTGTCAACTTTTTGATTGTGCCTTTAACAACTTCTCCAACCTCCACGTCAGAGATTTGGATATACTTCTGCTCCAAGATGGAAGGCCTGAGAGACAACTGCAGCAAACCATCAAATGCAAAGAATCCGGTAACACGAGCCCGGTGTATTGCCTCAGGCTTCCAAAGACCTGTGGATGTGAGAGAAGGAACATGGTCGTCAGAGAGGTGGGAAATCTAAGTAGACATCAAGATCAATGCATAGAATTTGAGATGACAACAGACATGAACAAATCCCTTCTGGTCTCCTACTTTGACAATGAGGCCGCGTTCCTCCTCAACACGAAGTACTTCTACCGCATCAAGGATAGTACCAATCGGGTAGGCTTCTTGCAGAATCTTCTCTTCTCCATCGCAGGAGACCAGTCGGGGTCGTAGGTGGACCACATGCTCTGACAATGCTAGTGCAAACTTGGGAGGCGACGTTGAATAGTTATAGAGAACTCGGGCCTTGACTTTTTTGCCAGCCTTAAATGATTTTTCAGGAAGATGAAATAGATCTACAGTGCCATCAAAGAATCCAGCGACTTGCAGGTTGATTCCGTCTGGTTTGACTGATATTATGAGGCACTGAGCAAGAGCACCCGGAAGGATGGAGCTGACAGAAGAAATCTCAGAAAACTGCAAGAAAAAATGAATTCCAAGACTACAAGAGAAACAACAAAACGTACGAAAGAATTCGACTGCTTCTCACTATCCTCGCTGACACTGCACACTCGTCCATTACTGGAAAGTTTGATGACAACAGTATCAATGATCTGTCCTATGCTGAACTTAGATTCAGACCCCTCAAACGGGAGGAAACCAGACACATCTGGGACACCGATATCAAGATTGTAGCCATGATCTTCGATACTTCTGATGGCAGCAGATAATGTCTAGTTCCAAGTTGAGGACAAATTCAGGATTGAAATCAGTTACACTCACAAACCCTCCTCGGAGATCAGCCTTCTGGACCCCAGCATTCACTTTCTCTGGAACCAAGCTAAGTTCCACTCGTTTGCTTGCCTTCACCAGATTGTCTCTCGACTTCCTGAATGCATTCACGTCGCTAACTCCAGCTGGATGGACATCCATAACCACGGTTCGCACATACTGGCCCACACGAAACATCGCGAAGATATCGGGCGCCTGTAGTTCCTCCTTGTCCTCATCAGACTCATCCACATTTATATCATCATCCTGGGCGTCGAAACGTTCGAGAAGAGCAGTGAACTGAGCGGATATTTGAGTTATTGGAACATGACCATAAAGTTGGTTTGGGAGAGAAATAATCAATCCAAGAGGCATGATGGATACGATTTGACCAAAAATCTTCATTCCAATAAAGACCCGCTAATATACACAAGAAAATTTTATTGACTTGTACTGGAAGACAGAGGCTGAACTCACCTTGTAATTTAGATGCTCAATACGCGGGAGCTCCGACCTCTCAGATGACCTTGTACTTTCTTTCTTAGCCGCATTTTTCAACTTCTTTTTATGTCCCTTCTCCTCCTTGGTTTCCTGCAAAGAGCCTTGAGTCCTTGTTCAACTGAGTTGAGCAATGCATACCTTGAACAGTGCTTCATCTGCTTCTTTCGCTGCTTCGGCTCGGATGGCTTTAACCTCTAGCGGAGTAAACACTGTCCCACCACCTCTGGGAAAATCTACTTCATCTGCTACAAGGGCACTCGGTATTTCGGCCTTCGCTCCTTTATTAGCTGTTTTAGCCTTCTTAGATCTATGATTCGAAGACGCTTCATCAAGAGGTCGTTTTGGAACCGCCATACCTATGCACAGAAGCGGGCAGTACACCGAAACCAAGAATTTGTGTTGATCTGAGATCCAGTGTTTGCTTGGCTTACATCAGCAGTCTTTGCACCGGGGCTTGTATCATACTTCTACTCATCCCAACTATCTGTTATGGGTATGTGGTCACCCCTCGCCTCTTAGCATCTGACTAACGTGTACATCAGACTACCAGGTCTGTACTAGTGACATTCTAATCAGAAACGGCAATTCAAATTCAACAGAACCGTGTTGGGTCAAAATTCGGTGGTGGGGGTGTTGCAGGAGCCTCAGAAACGAATGTAGATAGACGCGAGCGGTTGAGGAAGCTTGCATTAGAGACCATCGATTTAGCGAAGGTATATTTTCTATCTTTTCTGTCACTTCGAGTCTCATTCGCCTTCAGGATCCATATATCTTGCGGAATCACATTGGCTCTTATGAATGTCGCTTGTGCTTGACGTTGCACACCAATGAAGGTTCTTATCTTGCCCACACCCAGGGAAAAAAGCATCAAACAAATCTCGCCAGACGTGCCGCTCGTGATGCGAAAGAAACACAGCTAATGGTTGCACCAACACAAAGCAACGTACAGAGAAAAGTCTTTCTGAAAATTGGTAGACCTGGCTATCGTGTCACAAAAGTCAGAGATAGGGACACTGGGAAAGAGGGCATGATGGTGCAGGTGCATCTTCCGCAAATTAAAGAAGGTGTAGTACCTCGAAGACGGTTCATGAGTGCTTGGGAACAGAAACGAGAGCCACCCAACAAAGCCTATCAATATCTTATTGTGTGTATTCCCTAGCTTTCATTCAGATTTACGTACTCATGCAGCATAGGTTGCAGCGGAACCATATGAGACTATTGCATTCCGTATTCCTGCCCGGGAAATTGAGGACGAAACTGATGACGCGGGGTATTGGAATTGGTCGCACTGGGATCCCGACACCAAACAATACAGTTTCCAATTTATGTTCCGGTTACAATATTGAATCCATGTATAAATTCCCGTGCTGTGTCGTTGCCTGTCTGATTTTGATTCCTCCGGTTAATTTTGACTACAACAAATATCAGACGCAAGTTAATTCGATTGTTAACAAAGACTAGCATTCAAGGACTATACATGAAATACGGATTCCTATGGAACAAACGTGAGTCGTGTATTCTAGGTAATTGAGAATGACAGACTCACTCCTTGTCTGTCAAATCGGCGAATGCGTGTTTGTTCTTCTCCCTCCGCATATCCTCATCAGTCCAGTCATGCTGCCTCTTGATGACCTCGATCCGTGCTACTTTCTTCTTGTTCATACGCTGGTTGATCCAACGTAGAAGGAGTACGATAACTAGCACTGTGGAGAAAAGAACCATGATGGCTATTTTCCCTGGGATGTAGCTTGGAGCGTCCTTTGGCTGGAATATCTCCGCGCCGATGATGTTTCCAAGACTAAACCCGACTAGAGTTATAGAATTTGCTGTGCTCTTTTTCGTGTGGCCGCTCATATTACTCGCATTGTAGGCGTAGATGGTTGACAATGAGCTACCATAAGAGTTGCTGAGATAAATAGCTATCAAAAAATATCAGCTTCTGTAAATTCCAAAAAAATTAAGTTGATACCAAACAGCAAGATCCCTTTCTGCCCAGTGTCGTTAAAACCAATCAAAAGTGCTTTTGAATGATTAGTAGCTTCTCAACAAATATATTCTCAAACTGACCTGCGCCCAGGATGGTTGGCAAGGTAGCAATTACAATAGGAATCATCCGTTGGTTCTTATTATATGCTCGCTATCATAACTCGAAGACAAGCGATCTAATCCTTACCTTCCTATCCGCGTACCAACCACAGAAAAGCGTCATGGCTGCTGAAACTACGCCTCCTGGTGTAGATAAAATTAGCGTCTGTCTGGTTCTAGGATCGATTCATTGACTTGAATATTTCCCCTGCTGTTAACACTTACGTATATCCAAAGTTCTTAATAATGATATTGCCAACTGCAAAGACTCAATGTTGCTCATCCTGGTGGCGAAATATTCTTACAGTTGGTGAGACCACCATTGGGCACGCTAGCTAAGCCACCCATCGTCAGCAAAGGGGACAGCTGTATACAAGAGATAACTCACCAACGCATGTTACGAGAGCGATAAGCCAAATTCGAATGTCAAGAAATGCCTCCTTGATTTGATACGACTTGAGCACTTTGTTTTCAATTCCAACCTGGTCATCACGGACTCTCTCTAGCACGGCTGTACGCTCCTCGTATGTAAGAAAACTCGCGTGCAGTGGTGAGTCAGGCAGCCAAATAAGCACCCCAATTCCAACCACAATTGCCAGGCCACCGAGCAATATGTAGATGATCTTCCAAGAGGCAATTCTGTGGCTATCATAGAAGGATATTCCCTTCATGGCATACAAAAAAGCAATTTTGAGTATCTAGAATCAGAAAATGGACGCCTATAGTACATACGTAGGCAACGAACCCTCCGAAGACCATGGTCAAACCATTCTGTGCGCAAGGTCGATTAGTGAACCGATTTCAATAAACTAATGGTATTTCACCATGACATAAAACCACGAGATACGCCTTGCATGCTCGTTCTTTTTGTAGAACATCGATATCATCAAGATCAGAATAGGAGAAACACAAGATTCGCACATTCCTGCATGCTATGAGATAGCTATCCAGTTGATAGAGATCAAAGTACCCAGTAGGAAACGTAAAGCAAAGAATGCTCCAAAAGAATTGGCGACCGAATGGAGCATAAGGATAATACCCCAAAGCACTATGTTAGCTCCTGTATACTTGATTAGTTAGTGAATTTGAGAGCTAGGAAGGAGGATTGACCAAGGTATTTGGCAACTCGTGACTTCTGCGCGATATAGGTGGTCGGGAACTCCCATGTGAGATATCCTGGATGGTCATGAGAAGGAAATAACTATTCAGAATGAAAAGGTTTACCGAGATAAAATGCCATTGATACAAGATTATAATGCTGAAATCTCGCTCGAGATATGGACTTTACTGGACGGGTGAAAGAAAGACTGACTTGGCCGATTATCGGAAAGCCCATTACACTGGACACTGTTCAGTATATCTTACACAAGAAAAAATGAATGGATACCTTGCATAATTTAACGATGTCTTGTCCCTGTAATCATGAGATCTGACCGCGACAAGTTCCAGGAAGTGACTCACAAATATTGTGAAAAGTACACCGAGGCACAGATTGGAGGTATAACCCAATCCTAACCAATAGGAGAACAAGTGTAAAATATAAGTACTGACACGCACTAGCCTCTTGCACAACTTTGAATTGTACTCTTCGTCAAACTCGATTATCTTCTCTGCGTCAACAAATCGAAGCGCCTCATCTCCAAGACGTAAATTGATAGAACCCGTGCCAGAAACATCTTCTATCTTCGTATCAACGTTTCTCCTGTCCAAAGAAGAATTTCCTAGAAAACTCTGGTTTTTCATGGTTATCGTTGAAATACCTGAAGCTGGAGGAAAGAAAGAAATGACGGACTGCTCTTATGTATCTCCTTGCTATCTATATGAAGAAGTCATTTCTGGTGACCACGCATCCTGGGCACATATGATGTGTAGTACCACCTGATGAGGATAGCCTGGGGATTTAGAGCTGTGTATTTTTGACGGGGATTCCAGAAATAGCTTCGAGCTTAGAAAGAGATTTTCAAACGTACTACACAGAAAGACATCGAGATTGAAAGGTTGATCATGAATGGCAGACTAATGAGCTATGTATCCAGATCATGGTTGACCACTAGACTCAAAGTCGACTATTATTCCTCTGGCATGACTGAGTCGATATCAACATACTGTGATCTTGGTGTAAGACATTATCCAGCCGGGCCGAGCATAAGAATAAATGCACGAAATATGATCATGAGGTCTTGGGAAAGATGAGAGCTTGTCATTATTCCATGGAGGCCGAAGGACTTTTTGTAGGCCATCTGGGCAATCTGGGCAAGTCTGAGGACCCAGATTCTCCCAAACTGATCCGTTCCGAAATGCCGGGCATGGAGCCCAAATTTGGGGGTCTCCCTTCTTCTTAAACTTAAATGTCGTGATTTGACAGGGCTCCCGACCCGAAATTCGAAGTTCTCTCAAAATTCCCACGGGAAGTCATCCAACATCAAACGATACATTGTCTTTACTTCGGAGTTTCATCATAGTCAACATTCTGTCTCAATGGAGGATGCACCGCAGTTGCATCACATGTCTATTATCACCTCATCTGTCAACACTGAAGCATCTACATCCACCGTTATCATCTACATCCACCGTTATCATCTACATCCACCGTTATCATCTACATCCACCGTTATCATCTGATTAATCCAAACATATCCCCATCTGCATGTCATCGTACTCGACGCTCGGTCTTCCACCGTGCTGGTGCCTCGGCGACGACGGCAGCGGTATGTACAGTCTCAAAGCAACTTATGATGCGGGGGTTCTTGCCCAGAACAAGACGTGTGTCTGCTGAAGGCATTTTGCAACCTTGGACACGACTGCACTGTTGCCACTGTTCAACTCACTGACTCATATCTGACTTCAACATTACCGTTCGTCCAGACTACATCCACTCAAATCTCAGTTTCTGCATTCGCCAGTGATATCTTCACCTCCAATTCTGCTGCTGTTACTCTTTCAGGAACCAGTGTTCCCACGACGACGGCGATACTCTTATCTTTCTGTCAGTCAGGAACGCAGTGGAACGGTCATTGCGCGAAATTTCTACGATGTCAGTGGACAGCAAGACCAAACTGTTGCGCCTGTAATGTTTCATCATGCCCAACGATCCCAGCCTTAGACATGACCGCACCGTTGCCGCTGTTCGACTCACTGACTCATGACATCAGACTTCAACATTGCGTCGCCTGGGAGAAGTGGTGCAACCTATGAGCCAAAGGCGACTCTGGTCAAGGACGAGCTCATCGCGAAGACGCTCTCCAAGGCAGCAAAAGTAACCCTTCCCATAACCCTGTTATGATGTCGGCTCCAAGAGTATTTCTAACCGTGCTCTGGTGCTCGCCGCCTTGGGAAAAGGCACTTGCAGACTTAATAACCTATCGCATTTCGATGATACACAGGTCATGATGTCTGCTCTCAAAGGTCTTTACTCTGACGCTTCAGGGAAGGGCGCTGCGCTAAATTAATATGCGAAGACAATGGCGATACCCTGGTTGTTGAAGGTGGCGAAGGTACCTCCTAAGGGTAAGGGTAAAGAGCTATCTTGGGAATGCCGGAATTGCTGCTCGCTTCCTCGCCATTGTTCTCTTGTCCAGACTTTGCTTGAGGATGATACTGGTGTTACTGTTATCATTGACAATGCTCGCATGAAGCAGCGCCCCATTGGGCCTCTCGTTACCGCATTGAGGGCCAATTTTGGTGTTGATTTTATTCGAAGGACTGACTCTGCATCTATGTTTAGCTCAGATATGATGTTCACTCCCTCGTCGAGCTGTCATGCTATGACTGATTTACTTGGTTGAGTTTGCATTCTGACCAAGATAGTATATTAGTAGTTAATCACTATAAAATAAAAGGGTGCTTTATTTTTAAGGACATATTTACCCTATCCTGAGGGTGTAGTAAACTCTACTCTTACCCTTACCCTTGGTGGTATACCCTGGTGGGCCCTAGGTCATCTTAACCCGAGTGTAAAATGAGGTGCCGAGCCCTGAAAATAAGTGTTGTCAAAGATTATCCCTGAGGGGCCCCCGATTTGGGGTACTCAAAGCATGTGTCAAGCATGTGTCATCTGAAGGAAAGCCCTACAAAAATGTTAACCAATCGAACAGGAAATTTTCCTCGAAGAACACCTCACCTCGTAGGGCCCATCAGGGGTGACCCTCAGGTCGTTTGATTGCCACCTGCACCGTACCTGCAGTCATGTCAAAACACGGATCATCCTTATGTAAAGGGACGGGTAAGCAACACAAGCACGGGTACACCGTACCTTCATTTACTGGATCAATGTTCTGCAATTTCATTGGGACTTGATGTGTTGATTGCGCAAGTACGCGTACGCGTCGAGGGGCGTGATCAACAAACCTTTGGTATAAAAGCAGCATCCTGTGAAAGGAGTCAGCAAGACTAAATGACACGCCGAAAATTCTCTAGTGGTAGGGTGAGTCATTATCTCCTTTGCTGCTTATATCACATTGAAAGCTGATACTCAGCGTGTCTTGACATGCGGCAACTTGGTGGATAAACTAAGATTGAATGACAAGCCTGAACTCGTGAAGACACTCAAAGTAGATCCTTCGTACCTAATGGATCATAAGGCTGATGAGTCAATCTAGTATTTGATCCAGGATGTGATAGACGAAAATTTTGACCCAGGGGTCAACTACCGGGAACAGTGTCTTGAGTCATGCAGAAGAATGGTAAGTGTTCATATAGTCATCTGTATCTACTGATTGATTTCATGTTATAGTTGAGCGATACCTTCCCCAATATTTTCGAGGATCCTGACCTCAGTCTATATCATAAGAAGAAAAGAATGGAGGCCGCTTTATCATACGGAAGAAACTATATCATGGATAAAAGAAAGGCCCTCCAGGTCTCTCATGACGAAACCTGTCGTCCAAGTGCTCGTCCAAGTGCTCCGGTTCGTATCCTACCTATTGAGTAACGACTGTTGATAATGTCTTTTCTTAGCTAAATCTAGGCTACATTGATCTCACAGAGGACTCACCGAGCTCTCCTTCGGACATGAATTCAGAGGTGGAGGGGTTTTTGAGGAAATGCAACATGCATTTCCTCCTTGATTCCTTTCTTGCATTTGGCTGCAGCAATCGGCGTTGTCTGGAGGCTGTGGCAAAGAGTGGTGATGCTGAGATTGAAAAGTTCATACAGACGGTAATCCGCCGATACCCACCCGCTCGTCTCCTGGAAGATATGCAAATTTGGATATTAAAACAGCATTTTAAGTCGTATGCTATATGAGTGATCACACAACGTACTATATTGAATATATCCCCACCTCCAGAAATACCAGTAATGAGGATCTCGATCCCCCAATAACAAGACAGAGATTCAGGAGACCTCGGAAAGTGCGTGTATAATTAATAGCGGCATTCGATGAAAAGGATTTTTCAGTTGTAGAGCAGAGCCACAAACTTAGGGCATGGAGAACCACGCTCAAGGACATCTAGTCGCAGAAGTAGCTTGTATTTGGATGAAGACGAGGGAATCAAAGACCCCTTTGAGCAAGGAGAAGACGTCAATGTTGTGGAGTCCAAGGTGTTGTCTCTTGTCCGTTTTACTGAGGTAGGCAGTGTCGCCTTCAACGTCCAACAAACTCTTTCTCAATTTTCTCAGTAACTTGGTCCTGGATCTTGTAGCATTTCTTTGCGCCAACAATGAACTTGGTGGATTGTTAGTAAACTCCACAACGCATCGTAACATCTCATAATAGTCTTTTTGTCAAATACTGAAGCTTTCGCGAAAAACCTCAAAACCTTTCACGATGTTTCGTAGTTGGACCATCAGTCGAACTTGAGCTATCTACATAGAGTCCAAGTTATGGCCTATGTTCAAGGCAGATATTGAGCGTAAATAGAGGAGAAGGATCGTAAACAATGCCTTCTATACAAGGGACTAGGGGCTGACTATGATATCTCCGATGTTTTTCAGACTAGATCAATGTGGGGATGGATTGGACAAAAGGGAGGATTATGGTGTCATTAACCGATTTGTGACCTGTTTCAAAATTATTGGTTACCACTTCTGATTCACTCTCGTCTTCCTTCTTCCCAATTTTCATGGTCCTGAATAACAGAAAGAGGAAGAAATCAAAGTAGTACCCAATAATCTTATGGATTACAGGGGGGTAACATTACTTTCCAGACACCCTAGATCACCAGTAGTCGCTTATACGTTGTTGGTCAAGTCCAGTCCCGGCTTCAGAAAATAGGGCTGCTACCCGTTTTCCCGAGGAACTCAAAATGGGTTATGTGATCCTCAAGAGTTATTCGTATAGTGTATATATCTGAGCATTCAACATGGAAACTCAACAGTGAGAAATTATCAGTGATAACAGTGCCCTGGGATGCCATATTAGCAGGAGTCGGAAACAAAAAGAGACGTTGATCAATTATTGTATGATCCACTGGTAAAATGATCCTAGCCGCTGCTAATAATAGTTTTTCATTTCTCACCATCCAGTGATTCTTGTCAAGTTCCTCATATATGGGCACTCTTCTCAAGAAAGTCCCGGTAAACGGCTCTCTGGCTCCTTTTTTTTTAGATATATGACTCACACGAATTCCAGAGGGTCACCTGAAAAAGCCACCTTAGACCTTAGAAAATTTGTCAGGCGTACTTCTGACACCGTTCCCGTATCCTCTGGAGAGTATTCA
>Ga0153977_1000145_pt1 | contig 19183 bp, 23 predicted proteins | sample TSGA061MetaG_FD_104710 | JGI IMG/M metagenome (GOLD analysis project Ga0153977, IMG submission 104710) | Attine ant fungus gardens microbial communities from Georgia, USA - TSGA061 MetaG | ecosystem: Host-associated > Fungi > Mycelium > Unclassified | place: USA: Georgia, Yuchi Wildlife... | reverse complement strand
GAGCAGGCCAAGAAGGAACTGTCCTCCTCCACCAGCACCAACATCTCCCTCCAGTACCTGTCCGTCACCCCCGACGGCCCGGTCCACCTGGACGAGCAGCTGACCCGTGCCAAGTTCCAGGACCTCACCAAGGACCTGCTGGACCGCACCAAGAAGCCGTTCCACGACGTCATCGCTGAAGCCGGCATCAAGGTTTCCGACATCGACCACATCGTCCTCGTCGGCGGCTCCACCCGTATGCCTGCTGTCTCCGAGCTCGTCAAGGAACTCGCCGGCGGCAAGGAGCCCAACAAGGGCGTCAACCCGGACGAAGTTGTGGCCGTTGGTGCCGCACTGCAGGCCGGTGTCCTGAAGGGTGAGCGCAAGGACGTCCTCCTCATCGACGTCACCCCGCTGTCCCTCGGCATCGAAACCAAGGGTGGTGTCATGACGCACCTGATCGAGCGCAACACGGCCATCCCCACCAAGCGTTCCGAGACCTTCACCACCGCAGACGACAACCAGCCGTCCGTGGCCATCCAGGTCTTCCAGGGCGAGCGTGAATTTACCCGCGACAACAAGCCGCTGGGCACGTTCGAACTGACCGGCATCGCTCCGGCACCGCGTGGCGTCCCGCAGGTCGAGGTCACCTTCGACATCGACGCCAACGGCATCGTCCACGTGTCCGCCAAGGACAAGGGCACCGGCAAAGAACAGTCCATGACCATCACCGGTGGCACGGCACTGTCCAAGGACGACATCGACCGCATGGTCCGTGAAGCCGAAGAGCACGCTGCAGAGGACAAGGCCCGCCGCGAAGCTACGGACACCCGTAACTCCGCAGAGCAGCTCGCCTACTCGGTGGACAAGCTGATCGCCGACAACGACGACAAGCTGCCGGAAGAGGTCAAGACCGAGGTCAAGGCCGACGTCGACGCCCTCAAGTCCGCGCTGGAAGGCACCGACGACGCCGCCGTAAAGACCGCGTTCGAGAAGCTTCAGGCCTCCCAGACCAAGCTCGGCGAAGCCATCTACTCGCAGGCCTCCGCAGCTGACGCTCCGGGTGCAGGCGCTGAAGGTGCTCCGGCCGGTGACAAGGCCGCCAACGACGAGGACATCGTTGACGCCGAAATCATCGACGAAGACGAAGCGAAGAAGTAGCCATGCCTCATCACGGCAACGAAGCAGAGCACTCAGAAGGCAACGAGCAACGCAAGCCCGTAATCCGGGACAACCGCAAGGTTGACCCGGAAACCGGGGCAGCGCGCCACCCTGAAGGCGAAGCTGCGGCTCCCGCCGAAGGCAACGCCGCTCCCTCGGACGGCGACGCCCTCTCCCAGGCTGAGGAAATCCTGAACGGGGTAGAGGTGCCGGCTGAAGAGTCGGTAGCCTCCGGTGCCGCAGCTGAAGCCCAGGCAGCGGAGCTCCGCAACGATCTCCTTCGCCTCCAGGCTGAGTACGTCAACTACCGCAAGCGCGTCGAACGCGACCGCGCCGTAGCAGGGGAAATGGCCGTCATCGGCGTCCTGAACTCCCTGCTCCCGGTGCTGGACGACGTCGACGCCGCACGCCAGCACGGTGACCTCGAAGACGGCCCATTCGCCGCCATCGCCACCAAACTGGAAAACGCGTTGAAGACGTACGGACTGGAACGCATCGCGGATACAGGAGTCGAATTCGACCCCACCATCCACGAGGCTCTCATCCAGCAGCCCGGCGAAGACATCCAGGTGGACACTGTCAGCCAGGTGCTGCGCTCGGGATACCGCTCGGGTGAGCGGGTCCTCCGCGCAGCCCAGGTGATTGTCGCGGTTCCGGCGTAGGTTCCCCTTCCGCCTTCGCGGATGAGGGGCCCCGCCCCTGCGCGTGGCGGCTATAGTCCTACGGACTTAGCCGCCACGCTCCGGCAGCGGATATTGGCCTTCCCAGCACTCGCAAGCTCGTGCCGGGACCCTCGGCCAGATCCTTGGAAGCCATTCCCGGGCCCCTTGTCCCGCTCTGCTCCGGCTGTCGGGTCACCTAAGGTGAGATGACCGTAGCGCAGCTGGATAGGGGGCCGCGGCGTGGCGGGCATCGCGAAGCGGGCACGGCCCCCTATCCAGCGAAGCGCAAGCTTCAACAACGAAAGGAAACGCTCTTGGCCAGCCAGGACTGGGTTGAAAAGGATTTTTACGCGATCCTTGGTATTGCCAAGGACGCGTCCGACGCGGATATCAAGAAGGCTTACCGCAAGCTTGCCCGGCAGTACCACCCGGATACCAATGCCGGGGATGCTGCCGCGGAGAAGAAGTTCAAGGACATTTCCGAGGCCTACTCGGTGTTGTCCAGTCCTGAGGACCGCCAGCAGTATGACGCCATCAGGGCCATGGGTGGCGCTCGGTTTGCACCTGGTGCCGGCGGCCGCGGTGGCCCGTCGGGTGCCAACGGTGGCTTCGAGGACCTCTTTGGCGGCCTGTTCGGTGGCGGGCCTGGGGCCCGTCAGCCTGCCGGCGGAGGTATTCCTCCGGAGTTTGCCGACTTGTTCGGTGGTGGTTTCGGCGGTGCAGGCCAGACCGGCTTCCAGAGGGCTCCCCAGAAGGGATCGGACCGCACGGCCACTACCACCATTTCGTTCGCCGGCTCCATCAAGGGCACCACTGTGAGCCTGCGCGAAAGCAATGGCAACGTGATCGACGTCAAGATTCCTGCCGGGATCAAGGACGGGCAGAAGGTCCGCCAGCGTGGCAAGGGCAACGTAGGCCCTGCCGGGAACGGCGACCTCATCATCACGGTCAGTGTGAAGCCCCACGAATTCTTCCAGCGCGACGGCGACAACATCCGCATCCACGTGCCCGTCACGTTCGCGGAAGCGGCGCTCGGCGCCACCATTGAGGTTCCAACGCTCGACGGCGACACCGTCAAGTTGCGCGTCCCGGCGGGCACACCCGCAGGCCGCACCCTGAGGGTCAAGGGCCGGGGTGTGAAGACGTCCAAGGCGACAGGCGACCTCCTGGTGACCATCGACATCGCGGTTCCGCAAAACCTCAATAAAGAGGCAGAGGAAGCTGTCAAGGCCTTTGCTGCTGCCACCACTGACGCCAACCCGCGTCGCGACCTGGCCGCGAAGGCCCGGTTGTAAGGAGGCAGGTCATGGCAATCGACGTCAACCAGCCGATCTTTGTCATCTCCGTCGCGGCGGAGCTTGCCGACATGCATCCGCAGACGTTGCGCCAGTACGACCGTCTGGGCATCGTCTCGCCCAGCCGCGCGCCCGGGAAGTCGCGTCGCTACTCCCAGAACGATGTCAATAAACTGCGCGAGGTCCAGCGCCTTTCGCAGTCCGGTGTCTCGCTTGAAGGCATCAAACGCATCCTCGAGCTCGAGAACCAAGTGGCCGCGCTGCAGTACCGGGTGGCTGAACTGACCGAGGAACTGTCACGGCGCCGCACGCCGATGGACGCGCGCATCTTCGCGGCAGGCGCGGCGGGCGACGTCGTCAGCCTTACCCGTGGGCAGCGTCCCCGGGGCCGCTCCCAGGCCGTTGTGGTGTGGCGCCCGCGGCCGGCGGACGAACGCAGGAACGGGAGTTAGTCCCGCGTCCGGTCCCAGCTGACAACGACCCGGGCAGCGCCGGTTTCCGTGCGTTCAACGTTGGTGACAATCTGGGACTCTTTGGCCCCCATGTCGCGGATCCGGCGTCGGTAGTCCTCAACGTGAGCCTGAAGGGACTCTTCCGTCCATTCGCCTGGACGCATCCTGGTGGAAATCTCTACCGGCTCTTCCCGGGGCAAGATCTCCGCGGGTTGCCGTTGGGGTTCCTTGGCTGGCTCAGGTTCGCCGGGCGGCACCAGCATTCGGATTGCGAAAGCGCCGCCTGCTATGCCGGCGACGAGGCCTGCTGCGATCAGCAACAGTGTTCGTCCCCGTTTGCGGTTTCCGGGGGCGTGAACCTTTGCTATGGGAGTGGGCGTGACGGTCGATTTCTGGGCCATGGGAAGAGGCAACCTTCCGATCGGTGGTTCGTTGTCCGTGCGGTACTGGTCAGGAGAACACCCACTCAGTCTGCCACTGTATCGCCGTGTCTGTGCGCTACTTTCCATTGGCCATCCTCGCGACGGTAAACCTGGGTTGCCCTGAGGGTATAAGTTCGGGGGGTCCCATTGAGGGTGGCCGAGGTATGTTCCAGGCCGGCTGTGTAAGCCATGTCCCCGATGACGTCGCAGGCCTGCAATTCGAACTCGTAGGACGTGCAATCCGAGAAGCTGGCGCCCAGGGCCGTGAAGAGTTCATTGAGCTCATCCTGCCCATAAGCGTTCCGGAAGGCGCCGAGCACGCTTACCGGTTCCTTGCGGGACCACAGGGCCCGGCGTGGTTCCGGGTCGCCGTTGTGAAGGGCCAGTTCTGCCTGGTAGAGGGCGGATTTGATCCATCTCAGAAATTCTTCTTTGTCGCTCATGCAGCCAGTATGCTCGCAGGGCGTCAGCTGGTGAAGGAGCTTTTGCGGTCTTATCCGTGCCCTGATTCCCGCGTGGTTCATAGCGTGATTCTGCCCGGTTGAGCAGTGGCTGGAAGGCCGGATCGGGAAGATAATGAAGGCAGAGCACGGCAGGCAGCGTCCGTGCCAGGTAACTGAGCAGCAATGCCGGGACGGGCAAGCCTGCTCGCGTGGTGAGGAAGAGTCCGGTGTCCTTGTCGGATGAGGAGCGCAGGAGCTTGGAAGAGCTGGAGCAGGACCTGGCTGCGACAGATCCAGACCTCGCGCATGAGCTGACGTCGGGCCGCCTTCGTGGAACCAAGGCCCGCACCACCTTTGGTGTGCTTGGCGTGCTTTGCGGATTCGTGATGGTGATCGCGGGGATCGTCACCCAACTCCTGGTGCTGGGTGTGGTGGGCTTCCTGTTGGCTGGCTCGGGAGCGTACCTGCTTTTCGCCGGGACGTCGTTTCGACGACGCGTCGGATAACGCTGCACTGGTCGGCCAGTGCAGAAACTTCAGCCAGTGCAGAAACTTCAGCCAGTGCAGAAACTTCAGCCAGTGCAGAACCTTCAGGGAACCGGCGGTACGGGCGGCTGAACCGGGGCCTCCGGCGCCTTGATCGGTTCAGGTTCGCCGGGAGGCATCATCGTCCGCCATGCCAGCACGGCTCCGGCGCCGATGACGGCCGCCAGGAGTGCAATCAGCCAGCCCCAGGGACGTGCAGTGGGCTTCCCGGCCTGACGGGACAGTACGCGCGTTGCCCTCTTCACGGCCCTGGAGGCAGTGCGCCGGGCGTCTTTGGCGGTCTTCTTGTTCCCGGTGAGTGTGAGCATGACGCCATGAACCACGGACGGGACATCGGCGTGGTTGATCCGGGCCAAGGCCCACCGCACCACGGCATCGGTCTGTGAGCTGGTTCCGTCTGCTGCGTGGGTTACCCATTCCCGCGCAAGATCCTGGACTGCAGGAAAGATGCTCTGCGGTTTGTACATTGCGCGCCCCTAACGGAGAGATGGCCCCGTGAGCCAGCCTACGCCGTGGGCCGGCACGCAACTAGTCCCGGATTACGGCGGCCAGCTCTACAGGCTTGTCCAAACCCGCCCATTGTCCACTCAGGATCAGTTCGTGGTGAAGTTCCGGTGCCGAGGCGGTGGTGGCTGATGCGTCGGCTGCCACGTCCACCACCCGTGCAACCTTCAATTTCAGCCCACCCGCGTCGATGATCGTGACGCCGCTGCCCGAGACCGGAGCCGAGGCACTCAAGGCGGGCACGCCGCCGTCGAGCGTTCCGCTGCCCTTCACCGTGACGCTGCTGGGGCGGGGGTCAGACTCGCCTTCTACCAGCAGGGCTGCCTGTTCCTGCCCGGTGAGGATGGCCGTGGCAAGGGCTTTGACGTAGACGGGGTCGGCGCAGGCGTCGTATACCCAGCGCTTGCCGAGGACCGAATGTTCCATGGTGCCGATCAGCCATTCGTCTGCGCCACCCAGTTCGTGGCCGCGATAGCTCAGGGGAACCTGGTAGATCCGCTCGCCCGCAGCCACCACGTGTGTTTCGAGGCCTACCTCGCCGGCGGGATCGTCGAAGCGGTAGGCGCCGATGAGTTCGGGGGTGCCGTCCTGGATGAACCACGGCTGCGTCGGCAGATAGTCAGCGATGATTTCGAGCTTGGTGGGGGACAGGTTTGCTTTGTGTATGATCGCCATGTCCCCCAGCCTAGGGCAGCCCGGATCCTGCCTCTAAGCAGGGTCCGATGCGTGGGCTCGGCTCTGCTCTGTTTACAATCAAAGGGACGTCGACCACTGAGGGAATCATGAAGAAACTCACCACTGTCCTGATCGCTGCCGGGCTGCTTGTCTCCGCTTCCGCTTGTTCCGCTCAGCAACAGCTGACCACCAAGGAGACCTGCGACCGCGTGAACGTCGCCGCGGCCGGCGGTATTTCGCAAAACCCCAGCCGGACCCTTTCAACCCGCGCAGCAAACGCCGTCCGACCCATTGAGTCTGTGGCATCCGACGACATGAAGCCTGTGGTCACCGCCATCCTGGAGTACCTGGACGAGCAGTCGAAGGAGAACCCGAATGAAGAACGTATGGGTGAACTGACTACCAACTTCCAGGAAGCTGGAGCCAAGTTCGGCCAGCTCTGCGGCGCCGGGCAGTAGCTTTTTAGCCACCCCCCAGCCCGATTCGTTGCTTGGCTGCGGATTCCATGCTGCGCACGGCATGTCCGGCAGCGAACCAACGAATCGGGCAACCCCTGCTTCCCAGCGCGCTTGAAGTAGGCTCTCCGAATGACTCAATCCGATGTAAAGCAGCGCCTTCTCGCAGCCTATGACCAGCAGCTCCGCACGGACGCGGAGACCTCGGATGCCCTCACGGTCACCGGGAATGGTCCGCTTCGCTTGGCCACCTTCGTGGGCGGGCGCGGGTTCATCACCTACCGGAACCTGGGTGGGGCGGATCCGGAAGGCATTCGTCGCCTGGTTGCTGAAGCCATCGCCTACTTCGAAGACCAGCCAGGCATCAGCCGGGTGGAGTGGAAGACGCGCGGGCATGATGATGCCCCGGGTCTCCACGAAGCGCTCCTGGCCAACGGCTTCACCGCTGACCCGCCCGAATCGATCATGATCGGTGAGGCCCGGGCGTTGAGCGCTGATGTGCCGCTTCCCGACGGCGTGACGTTGCGTCGCGTCGTCGACGAACCGGACGTGCGGGCGATGACAGCCATGCAGGACGAAGTCTTCGGCGAGCCAGTGTCGAATGACATGGCGGACGCGCTGCTGCATCGGATGACGCTGGACGACACCATGGAACTGTGGGTGGCCGAAGCTGACGGCCGGATCATCAGTGCCGGGCGTCTGGATCCTGTTGCCGGAACAGATTTTGCCGGCATCTGGGGCGGGGCAACCCGTCCGGAGTGGCGCGGCCGTGGGATTTACCGTGCGCTGACTGCCCGCCGCGCCCAGTCAGCGTTGGCGAAGGGCAAGGCATTCATTCAGAGCGACTCAACCGAGTTCTCGCGCCCGATTCTGGAACGCTCGGGACTGGTCAAGGTTTCGACGACGACGCCGTACCGCTGGGTGCGCAGCTGACCTCCCCGCCTCCTCCTCCCCCCTCCCCCCGCAAACAGCAACGCGGGGTCACTTATGGCCCATGTTGGGGGCATTAATGGGCCATATCTGACCCCGCGTTGCTTGGGGGAGGGCTGCCGTGTATAGATGTATACAAGTACACCTTCTCAATTTTGGCGGCACCATTGGCAGACCCACAACCTCGGAATACCGGAGCGCACCTCGTTTACAGCGAGTTGAAGAGGCGGATACTCAGCCTGGAACTCAAACCCGGGGAGCGCATTTACGAGCCCGCGATGGCCACGGAGCTCCAGGTCAGCCGCACCCCGCTCCGGGAAGCGATCCGTCGGCTGATCTCCGAAAGCCTGCTTGAGCAGCAACCCACTGGTGGAGTGCTTGTGCCGCTGCTAGACGCGAAAGCCATTTCAGAGTTGTACGACGTCCGGGCGGCCCTGGAGTCACTGATGGCACGGGAAGCATGCGCCAACGCCACCGCGAATGACCTTGATGAGCTTCGGGGGATCGTAGCCCGCAACGCCGCGATGGTGGAGTTTCCTGACGAAGCCATGAAGTACGGGGTTGCCCTGCACGCCGCGATCGTGAGGATCGCAGGAAACTCCTGGGCCCGGCGCTTTCACGAGCAAATCGCCAGCCAGGTTGAGCGCTACAGGTACTTCACCAACAACGCTCCCGAACGCCGCGATGAAGCACTTGCCAATCACCGGTTACTGGTGGACGCCATTGCCGCCAAGGACGCGGAAAAGGCAGCCCGGATTGCGTTCGACCACGTCATCGGTGCCCGGGACGAGACGTTGCGGGCCATCTCCCGCAAGGGCCTCGACGTCCAATGATCGGCGAACTCGGCCGACGCTCGTCCACAGCGCTGCTTATCCACTCGGCTCTGATCCAGGCGGTGACCTTCCTTGTCCGGCCAGCGGCCACTTATCGTGCCCTTGAACTTGACGTTCCGCCGTTTGCGCTGGGTGTCCTGGCAGCCAGCTATGCGGTTTTCCCGTTGCTGCTTGCGCTCCCCATCGGCGGACTTGTGGACAGATTGGGTGAGCGTCGCCTTATGGCGATCGGGGCCGCCGTCGTTCTTGGTTGTTCTGCTTTCCTGCTGTTCTGGGGGTCGTCGGTGGCTGCGCTGGTGGCCGGAACGGCGCTTCTTGGCGCGGGGCAGTTGGCGTGCGTGGTGGGGCAACAAGCGGTGGTGGCGAACAACGCAGCGTCGTCGCGTTTGGACTCGGCATTCGGGTATCTGACGTTCGCGGCCTCACTGGGCCAGGCCCTCGGCCCGTTGGCTATCTCCGTGGTGGGCGGCCTCTCCGTACATCCCAACACCCAGGCTATCTTTATTCTTTCGGTGGGTATGAGCCTGGTGCTGTTTTTGACCACGTTCCTGATTTCGCGCAAGGTCAGCGGCCGGACAAGCAAAGTAAAAGCCAAGAACGCGGCCAAGGGCGGCGCGATCGCGTTGCTGGGAACGCCGGGCGTCGTCCGGGCCCTCGCCACGAGCGCCACTGTCCTGGCCGTCGTCGACCTGACGGTCGTTTACCTCCCGGCTCTCGGCGCCGAACGCGGTCTGACGGCGGCAACGGTGGGTCTGATGTTGACCGTCCGTGCTTTGTTCTCCATGGTTTCGCGCATTGGCCTGGGCAGCATGTCGCGCAAGCTGGGACGGATGAGGCTCCTTGTCCTGAGCCTGGCCATCTCCACCGTTGCCTTGGCTGTGGCTGCCATCCCGATGCCCGCGTGGCTGTTGTTCGTTGTCATGGCGTTCCTGGGCTTGGGGCTGGGAATAGGGCACCCGCTCACCATGTCCTGGCTCTCAGCCCAGGCCCCCGCCGGTCAAAGGGGTCGCGCGTTGGCCCTGCGTTTGGCGGGTAACAGGGTTGGCCAAGTGGTGCTGCCCAGTGCGATCGGGGTTGTTGCGGTGGGCCTGGGCGCGGCGGGAGTGTTCCTTGCATCAGCGGCTGCCGTGGGCGGGACGATGCTGTTGCTGCGGGGTGTTCGGCTGGACGACTGATTTCTCCGTCATGTTCTGCCCTTTCACCGCACTGCTTGTTAAGCGGGAAAGTAAGGGGGCAGTTCCCAGTGAAACAAAGCACTGTGTTCACGATGTCGGATCCGGATGCCTTGCCGGTGCGGTACTACAAGGCGTGGGAGTACTTCCTGCCGGGCGATGAAGTCGACGTGAAGCTACGTGGCGCTGACTCCCAGACAGGGCAGGTGGTTGATGTCATGCCTGACGGCACGGGGGTCTGGGTGTACGTCCACGGCGTAGGTCGTCGATTGTTCAGCGTTGAAGACGCTGTGGAAATCACGGTCACGGACCCGGCCAGGCGTCCGGACATTACGGTGAATTCGGCGGACGAGGCTCGGGAGAAGAAGTGAAGTCACAACTGTTGGCATCCGCAGGCGCGCTGATGGTGGGCGGCGCCGTTGCCTACGTGTCCGGCCCCGTGCTTGGTACGGCTATGGGTCTCGCCGTTTTTGCCGGCGCCCTGCAGGACATCAAACGGCGCCGGCGCAAGCGTGAATAGCCAACCCGGCGTTATTCCGCGAACAGGGCCGCCAGGTCGTCCGCCGTCAACGAGCCACCTGCCAAAGCATCGCCCTCCATCACATCCGCGAACAGCTGCGACTTCTTGGCCTTCAACGCCATGACCTTCTCCTCGATGGTGTCCTTGGCAACCAACCTGTAGACCATGACGTTCCGCGCTTGCCCAATGCGGTGCGTGCGGTCCACGGCCTGGGCCTCGGAAGCAGGGTTCCACCAAGGATCCAGGAGGAACACGTAGTCGGCCTCGGTCAGGTTCAGCCCGAATCCACCGGCCTTCAGCGAAATCAGGAACACCGGCGCTGAACCGTTCTTGAACTCGCTCACCACGTCGCCGCGGTTACGCGTGCTGCCATCGAGGTAGCAATACTCCACACCTTCCTCGTCCAGACGCTCGCGGACTTTCCCAAGGAATCCGGTGAACTGGCTGAAGATCAGCGTGCGGTGGCCTTCGGAAATAACATCTTCCAGTTGCTCAAACAACACGTCGAGCTTGGATGACCGCACACCGGACAGCGAAGAATCCACCAGCGACGCATCCAGGCTCAACTGCCGGAGCAAGGTCAAGGACTGGAAGATCGTGAAGCGGTTCTTGTTGACGTCGTCGATCAGTCCCAGGATCTTCTGCCGCTCACGCTGCAAGTGGGTCTGGTAGACCTTCTGGTGCCGCGGGTTCAGCACCACTTCAAGGACCTGCTCCTGCTTGGGCGGCAGGTCCTTGATGACTTGCTCCTTGGTGCGGCGCATCATGAGCGGACGGACACGACGCCGGAGCTTGCCCAGTTGCGCCGAGTCACCGTTCTTTGCAACCGGCTTTTGGTAGTTCTCGGCGAACCTCTTGGGGCTCGGGAACAGGCCCGGCGCCACGATCGACGTCAGCGCCCAGAACTCCATGAGGTTGTTTTCCAGCGGGGTGCCGGTGATCGCCAGCTTGAACCTTGCCGGCAGCTTCCGGGCACACTGGTACGCCTTGGATTGGTGGTTCTTCACGAACTGGGCTTCGTCCAGCATCAGCCCGGCCCACTGGAACGACGCGTAGGCGTCGTAGTCAATGCGGAACAGTGCGTAGGAAGTGATGACGACATCGGCACCCGTCAACGCTTCCGACGGCGACAGGCCGCTCTTGGCAAAAGTCTCACCAACGGTGCGGACCACCAGACCAGGAGCAAAGCGTTCCGCTTCGAGCGCCCAGTTGCTGACCACACTGGTGGGCGCAACCACCAGGAAAGGCGCCCGTGGGACCACATCAGCTGACGCTCCCTGTGCGGCGGCGGCAGTCTCGGCGACCATCTCCTTCGCCGCGCACATCAGTGCGATGGCCTGCACGGTCTTACCGAGGCCCATGTCGTCGGCCAGCACGCCCCCGAGGCTGTGCTTGTACAGGAAGCTGAGCCAGTTGAAACCCTCCAACTGATACGGACGCAGTTCCGCGTTAAGGCTGGCCGGCAGCGGAAGCCCGGTCACGCCGTCGTCGAGCAGTCCCCCCACGGCTTCGCGCCAGGCGGCGGCCTGTTCGTCCACGATCCCCAGCTGGGCAAGCTCGTCCCAGAGCCCGGCCTGGAAGCGGCTGATCTGCAGGGTGCCGTCCTTGTTGTCCGGGTTGTCCTGCAGGGAGCGCGCCTCGTCGATCAGCGCGCGGAGTTGGTGGAGTTCGGGCAGGTCCAGCGAGAAGTAGGCACCACTGGGCAGCAGCATGCGGCTCATCCCGGCTGCGAGCGCCGAGAACACGGCGGCGAATGAGACGGGTTCGCCTTCCAGCGTGATGACGATGCCGAGGTCGAACCAGTCACCGCTGGCGGTTTCCTTGGTGGAGATGGACACTACGGGTGCTTCTGCGGCTTCGCGGTAGTCGGCGATGTCACCTGAGGTTTCCACCACGACGTCGGGGAGTTCCCTGAGCGCGGGCAGGACCTCTTCGGTGAACGCCAGGGTGTCCAGGCCGCCCAGTTCCGCGGTGGCTGCCAGGCGCGGAGCACCCCAGCCGCCGGTGGCGGACTCGGCCAGCGCCGGCACCACATCCCAGGGCCGTCCAAGTGACTCCAGGATCCGGGCTTCTTCAAGATCATCCCGGTAGCCGCGGTCGTCGGGGTGGCGCCACAGCGGCTGGGCCGTGACGAGGGTGCCGGACTTGTAGTGCCATTCCCAGTGCAGCCGGACCTTGTGGTCGTTGCCGTAGTTGGCCAGCAGGGACAAGGTGGGGACGGCCAGCGTGGGCAGTTCGACGGACTTGTCAGCGGCCTGCACGGGCGTGGATTGCCGCAGCTTCGGATAGAACGAGGTGAGGAAGCGGCTCTCGTCCTCCGCCGGAATCTGAAGTGTTTGGCCATCCATGACGAACTCCAGGAGCTCATCGCTGACGCCGCCCTCAATCGGGGCCAGGGTGATCAGGTTCTTCAGCTGCGGCACACCGGGCAGGGTTTCGCCGCCGTGGGTGAAGAAGATGCCGTTGGCCGGCTTGCCCAGGAATCCAACGGTTCCGGGGTCCACCGCTTCACCGCCGAGGGTGACCGACGGCGCGAGCTGCAGGCCGCCGTCGGGCGTTGTGTTTTCGGTTCCGTCCGCGTCCAGGCGCGCCAAACTGAGTCCGACGACGGCGGGTTGGGTCTCGACGCGGACAGGCTCGCTCCCAGCGGAGTGGATGAGTGGGATGCCGGCTTTGGCGGCGTCGGCCAGGAGGGTCCACAGGGTCTTGGCGGCGAAGTCGTTGAGGCTGAGCCACATTGCGCCCGAAGGCTGTTGCCGCCCGTTGCTTGAGCCGTGGGCTGCCAGGAACGTCTGAAGCCATTCGACGTGGACTTCATTGAATTCGCGGCGGAAACTGACGTAGCTGAGGTTGTTCCACGAGACGTCGCCGCGGATCCACTTGCCTTTGGCGCCCATCATGACGGGCCGGGCCTTGAGCTGGCGGACGCTGCGCATTGGGTCGCGCCGCCCTGTGTAGGAGAAGTGGGCTGCCGGTTCTTCCACCTCGAACTGGAGTGCCAGTGGGATCCCTGCGGCGCTGGGCGCGGTGCCGGGCTTGGCGATCAGCCTGTTGAGGGCTTGTTCCCAGGCGGGCCGGGCAGAGCCGCCTTGCTGGCTTGAGCCCAGACGCGAGGTTTGGATTCCCGGCGCCTGCGACAGGAGCTGGGCACGGATGGTGGGGTGGTCCTCTGCGGTGAAGAGCAAGGCTGCCACGTGCTTGCAGTCCTTCCGGACCGGGCAGCTGCAGATACCCACCGTGCAGCTCCAGCCAGCGGGCTTACGGACCAGTTTGGCCGACGTCGAATAAGGTTGCGGACCGCTGCCCCGGACCTTGCCCAGGAGAAGGCCGGTAGCCGGATCGAAGGAAATTCCGCTCACGCGGCTGCCCATGGCATAGGCCAATCCGGCCGCCAGGGAGCGGTCGTTGATGGCTGGAGTCTGAATGGCCAGTTCCCAGGATTCGTCTGTGTGGGACGGCATGCGTCGGGCTACTTTCGGCAGGAGGTTATCTGCTCAATCTTAGTCAGCAGAAAACAGCTCCCAAACTTCGCCCTCCGTTAACCTCAACCTCGATTGCCGCGCCGCTCCCACGCGTACGTTGAAAGTGTCCGGAGCACCATCAGCTTTCAGCAGTGAGGATTTCCCATGACTACCAACGAGTACCCCGTCGTCCTGAACAAGACCAGCTTCGAAGCCGGCAATGCGGATGTTGTGGATTCCAACGTCACGGTGGTGAACCACATGTACCAGGAGCTCCTTAATAGCGACGAAATCGCGACCCCTGCGCTCAACAGCTACTTTGTGGACTTCTACCTGACGCAGGCACTGTCCGGCGGCTTTGCGCAGTACGTCTTCACCGCTCCGGAGCGTGAGGAAGTTGATGCGTATGTCCGTGCCGGCCTCGAAGCCATGGGTGCCGAGCGTCATTTGGACCTTTTCAACCGCACCGCTTCGGCGTTTGACGCGCTGACGGAAGAGGAAGCCGAGGCCTACCTGGACGGCGAGCTGGATGAATCCGAGGCGCCTGTTCCCGCGGTTGTTGCGCTGGATGAACTCGACGGCGAGTTCGAAGCCTTGCTGGAGGAGGAGGACATCATCGAGCTCAACGGCGCGTACCTGCGCGACCAGTCCGAACTGTTGGTCCTCACGGACGAGGAAATTGAGGCACACATCGCTGCCCGTGTGGCCCGAATCCCGGACCTCGCCGAGCGACAGGCCGAGGCCGAGGAAGAAGCCCTGGCCAACGCCCCGGAGTTCGAGGTCATCATCCGCGAGTTGTGCGATGTGGCCGGCTACTCCTTGGAGAAGATCACCATGGGCGATCCCAACTACGAGCACGACGGCGTCAAGACCCTCGCCTGGCACTTCTCCACCGACCACGGGGACTACCTCATGATCGAGGACGACGAGGAAGCCTTCATGATCCACCCGGAGACGAAGGAAATCATCGCCGCCGTGGAGTTCGAAGAGTCCGAGGAATTCGTGGACGCTTAGACCTCTCCACGCCGGGATCGCCGGAATCGCCGGGATCGCCGGGATCGCCGGAACGCTGCGGATTCGCCGGAGTTTTCCAGCGATCCCGACGCGCTCCGGCGTTCTCGACGCGCTCCGGCGTTCTCGACGCGCTCCGGCGCTCCCGGGCTAGGTGGTTTTGGCGCGGTTGAGCTTGACGAAGCCCCAAACGATGGATGCCTGCCAACAGGCGAGCAGGCCAATCCAGATCCAGTCAAAGCCGCGGTTTGCCGCGTTGATGGCCATGGCTACGACGCCCAAGGTCCAAGCCACCTCTTGCAGGGCCAGAAATCCCAGGTTCGGCGGATTCTTGCTCTTGTCTGCCATTTTCCCTCCCCAATGAGTAACTGGCAGTCTAACCGACCGGCGAATTCGCCCGGGCCTCAGTAGCCGGCTGCCGCTGCGCCCTTGATCATCTCCCCGCTCGGGCTGATGAGGTACCAGACACCGCCCACGCCTTGCCCTGTAACATCCCCTGCGGCTTTGTCCTTGGCGTAGTAGTACAGGGGCATTCCGTTAAGGGTGACCTGCTTCTTCCCGTCAGGCGTTGCGATGGTTCCAACAGTTCCGCTGACGCCGTCAACGACGGGGGCGTCCGACGTCGTGGTGAAGACGGGCCAAGCCTGTAGGCAAGCGCCCGTGCATGCGCTGGTTCCTGAATCCTTCACGTCCTTGGTGAAGAAGTAGAGGCTCATGCCTTTGCTGTCCACCACGATCTGCCCGGCGCTGGATGAAGCTGTTTTCATCTCAGCACCAGCTGCTGTACTGGAGGCTGCGGTACTGGAGGCTGCCGCGCTGGAGGCCGGAGACGAGGAAGCTGCGGGCGGGGGAGTGGAAGTACTTGTTCCCGAACTGCCCCCGCACCCCGCCAGTGCTGCCGCAACGATCAGTGCACCCAGCCCAAAGCCAACTCCGTGTTTCATGCCCAGGTTTTTCATGTCCAGCTCCTTGAGATGAGCCGGTCGGGATGGGCCGGCGCTAACCCCTACGACGCCGGCGGGGCGAGAATGGTTCATGGTTGCTGAACCTTCTTGGGGCTCGGTGCGTCGTATAGGCCAGAGGCTGCGAAAGGGAGGTGCCGATGCCGTTGGACGAAGACGTGGTGGCTGCGATGTATCGCGATCACGGCACGGCCCTGAAACGGTTCGTGGTCAGCTGTACCTCGGACGCACATCAGGCCGACGACGTAGTGCAGGAAACCATCCTCCGGGTCTGGCAGCACGCACCACAAATCACAGGAAGCCTGCGTAGCTACCTGTTCAGGACGGCCAGGAACGTCATCATCGACAACTATCGCAAAGCCCAGCGGCGTCCGCACGAGACCGGTGAGTACGACCTCCCTGACAACGCTGCCACCGAACGCGTTGACGAGCTCCTGAACCGGGTACTCATGGAGGAGGCGCTGCTCCGGCTCAGCGTCGAACACCGCGAGGTCCTGGTGGCCTTGCACTACCGGCGGTTCACCGTGGTGGAAGCGGCACTGCAGCTGAACATCCCGGCCGGAACTGTGAAATCCCGGGCTTTCTACGCGGTGAAAGCCCTCCGAACAATCCTCGATGAAATGGGGGTGGAACGATGAACGGCGACTCCGTCCACCAATTGCTGGGCGCCTACCTCCTGGGTGGGCTGGAACCCGAGGAATCCCGCGCTTTTGAGTACCACCTTGAGTCATGCGCGCAATGCCGGCGGGAAGTTGAGGAACTCGCGAGCCTCCCGGCACTCCTGGACGCCGTGCCCGCTGCCGACGCTGTAGCCCTCACCGCCGCAGGTGCTGTGTCCCTTGCTCCGCTGGCAATGGAACCCGAGCCGCTTCCTGACAAGGTCCTGGTTGACCTGGCGGCCCGCAGAAGGAAATCACGACGCCGGTGGGCAGCTTTTGTGGGGGCCGTCGCCGCTGCGTGCCTGGCCGTAGGAATCCTGGCCGGGCCCCTGTTCAACCAGCCTTCGAAGCCGGATGCGAGCTATTCGGTGCAAGCGGACGGAGGTTTGCAGCTCACGGTGGGCATGGTCAAGAAAACGTGGGGAACAGAGCTTGAAGTCGAGGGTCGGAGCATGCCGCTTGAAGGCACTCTCTACCTGTGGGTCAAGGGCCGCGACGGCGCCGAAGAACGCACCTGCGGATGGACAGCCACACCAAGTGGCCGGATCAAAATCACCGGTGCCACACCAGTTCAGTTGGCAGGCATCGCCGGGGTCGAGCTCCGTGACGAGGCCCAGAAGACGGTGGCATCGATTTCGGTGCCTTGAAGCTAGGCGCCCGTCGCTTGGGCCTTCAGCTCAGCCACCAACGCAGTGTCCTCGCAAGCACGGGCGAAAGCTTCGATCCGTCGTTCAATCTCGCGGCCCAAAAGCCAACTGCCGATTCTCTCCGCCACCGGCCTGATGAAAGCCGGGCGGCAGGAAAAGGTGTACTTCCAGACTGCCCGGGTGCCGCCGTCGTCCGGGGTGAACCGCCAGCCGCCGCCAAAGTTCCCAAAGAACCACGGACCGGAAACCATGGTCATGCCCACGTTGCGCGGGGGAGTGTACGAAACGTACTCGCTGACCATCTTCAATCCCATGCGCGAAACCGTCCGGGTCCGCACGCCCTTTCCCGCTGCTTGGGCGCCGTCCATGAATGCCTGGGCGGAAATAAAGGGATCCCACTTGAGCCGAAACGCGCCCGTCGTCTGGGAGAGGGCAAAAGCTGTTTCAGGATCCAGCCGGATGAACCGTTCTGCGCGTACCTGTGGCATCAGAACCCCTGCCCTGATCCGAGCACCAGGAACACCATGAAGGCCACGCCAAAAACGTTGATTGCCATGATGGCCAGGCCGATGATCCCCGTGACACGGCCCGCGTTCATGCGTCCGGCACGGAACACGGCTATCAGCCCACTGACCACGGCAACGATGGCCAGCAGGACCGCTATCCCGGCCAGGACCAGGGCACCGATCCACCAAGCATCGTTGCCCGGGTTGTAACGGCTCATCGCCGATGCGACGGCCGCTATGCCCAAGGGAATACTGACCACGGCGGCGATGGGCGACAGGACGGCCGAGACAATGCTGGTGATGCCGGCACCCAGGCCGCGGGTGCCGGATTGTGGTGGTTGCTGGTAGTAGTCGACCGGTGGCTGGTAGCTCATGATTCCCCCAAAGTCCGTTGGCTAAAGCTTGCGGTACGTGAGGTCGAAGATCATGCGTCCGGCCTCATGGGCTTTGTTCTCAAAACTGGTGCGGATACGGCCATCGAACCGGGGAGCCCAGCCGCCTTCTTCATCCACACCCTCATTCGGGCCGGTGTGCTCGGTACTGACCGGCGCCCGGCCTTCCCTGACGGGCGCACCGCCCACAACGGATTCGACGCCGGACTGCCACACCTGGGTCAGGGGGCTCTCCTCACCGCTGCGCTCGCCTTCGTGCATGTTCTCGAACTCCGTGGATTCGGCCAGAACTTCGCGGACGTGCACGGCGTAGTTGGACCAGTCCGTGGCAATTCTCCAGTAGCCGCCCTTTTGGAGGGCCTTGGCAGCAACGGAGGCGAAAGCCGGCTGGATGAGCCTGCGTTTGTGGTGGCGTGACTTGTGCCATGGGTCCGGGAAGAACACCCACAGTTCGCTGACCGACCCTGCGGGCAGCATGGATTCGAGGACCTCGGGTGCGTTGGCTTCCACCACGCGCACGTTGGTCAGGCCGCGGCTGTTGATCTTGATGATCGTGTTTGCCAGCCCAGGCGTGTAAACCTCTACGGCAAGGAAGTCCTTGTCCGGGTTTTGCTCGGCTGCGTGAACCACGGCGTCACCCAATCCGGAACCGATCTCGACAATCAAGGGCGCTTTGCGCCCGAAGACAGCCTCGGCATCGAAGGTGTAGTCCGGGTGCACGGACGTGTTGGCGACATGGCGGGGGACCTGGATGGCCCAACGCTCCGCGTGTTCTTCCCAGGCCGCCTGCCTCCGACCCTGCAGTCGTGTACCGCGGCGCACGAAACTGACCGGCCGGCCTCCGTAGGTACCGAAGGAAGCCTGGCTGCCGGGCGTGATTGGTCGCGGGGAATCTGGGGTTTCACTCATCCTTTCCAGAATACTTGGGTTCGGGCTGGGGCTCTGCAGAGCAGGCTGGGACGGCAGACGATTCGGCGGGTGCCTCGCAAACCTCGGTTATCCACGAGATTCGTCGCGTGCTGTTACATCCCCTGTGCGCCCACCCTCCACGCGAAAGCAGGTATGGCCCGCAAACCAGTGCTTGCGGGCCATACCTGTTGAGTCAACCTTGGCCGACTCTTATGCGTTTAGCTGTGACGGGAGGCTGCCCTCCTGCGGGTCAAGAGCAGCAGGACCAGACCGAAGACCAGCAGTGCTGCAGCGGCAGTGACGTAAGGAGCCAACTGTGCGCCAGTGTTGGCGAGGTCTCCACCTGGGGCATCAGCCGCAGGTGATTCCGTGCCCGGCATTTCGGTTGGGTTCGAAGTTTCGGACGGGATAGGAGTCCCCGTCGGGGTCTCCGAGGGTGCTGGCGTCTCCGTCGGGGTTTCCGAGGGGGTTTCCGAAGGAGTGTCCGAAGGGGTGGGCGTCGGGGTCGGCGTCTCTGTCGGGGTTTCCGAGGGGGTGGGCGTCGGGGTCGGCGTCTCTGTCGGGGTTTCCGAGGGGGTGGGCGTCGGG
>Ga0153977_1000144_pt1 | contig 19206 bp, 14 predicted proteins | sample TSGA061MetaG_FD_104710 | JGI IMG/M metagenome (GOLD analysis project Ga0153977, IMG submission 104710) | Attine ant fungus gardens microbial communities from Georgia, USA - TSGA061 MetaG | ecosystem: Host-associated > Fungi > Mycelium > Unclassified | place: USA: Georgia, Yuchi Wildlife... | reverse complement strand
GGCCGTCATAGACGCCCGTGCGTTCCACGACGATGGCCGCCGGGGCGAGCATGAGCTTCAGGCCGATCCACACAATAAGGACGACTGAGCCCAGCCCCACCGGGAAGACAATAAACAAGGCCATGGGACCCAGGGCCGTAAACAGCAGTACAGCGATTCCCGCGACGGCAGCAACAGCGAGCAACCCGCCCACCGTCAGCAAGGCGGCTACGCCAAGCAGCGGCCAGATCCTGCGTCCGGCGAGCGTCCACATCTGCTTGAAGCCGGTCCGTCGGTTAAGGACCGACCGCGCCACCGGGACCACCAGAACTCCCTGGAGGACCGAGCCCAGGAAACCGATCAAGACCGAAATGCCCATGGCCCCTGCCATGAAGGCAAAGACCGGGCCCATCGCTTGGAGGAACTCCTCCTCGGAGTTGACGGTTTCAAGGGATGAGGTCATCTGGACCATCCCCACCGTGACTGCCCCGATCAGGATCGCCCCGATGGCCTGCACGATCAGGGCCGAGCCAAACATCGCCGCGGCATTGCGGCGGATGGTTTGGAAGGAGCCGTCGAGAATCTCGCCGAACTGCAACGGACGCAATGGAATGACGCCGGGTTTTGGGGGCGCAACGTAGAGGGGCTGGCCGTAGGGGGCTCCGGGTGGCCATCCTGGCGCAGGCTGTCCTGGGACGCCTTGGCTACCGGACTGCGGAACTGCCCACGCAGGAGGGCCGCCCCACTGTGGCTGGTTGCCCCACGCGGGTTGGTTGCCTGGCACCCCATCCTGGCCGTGCTGTGGTTGTGACACGATATCCTCCCCATAAGGCCCGCTCCGTCGACGTCCGACGTCCCCCATACGGACCCTCGCACCCAGCCTATAGTCCCGCCGTCGTCGCTCCTAGCCTGCCGCGGTGCCGCCGTCGACAAGCATGGCCGCGCCGTGGTGCGTTACGGTGGAATTGCCCTGGGGGCGCCATGCCGTGCGCCGAGCCCAACGGGACAAAGACTTGGCGATAAGGGAATATATAACTATGAAGGCACGCATTCTGGTAGTGGACGACGACGAAGCACTCGCCGAGATGATTGGCATCGTCTTGCGCAATGACGGCTTCGAGCCCGTTTTCTGCGCGGATGGTGGACAGGCCTTGGAAATCTTCCGTTCCTCGAAGCCCGACCTCGTGCTGCTGGACCTCATGCTCCCGGGCTCGGACGGCATTGAAGTGTGCCGCCAGATCCGTGGCGAGTCAGATGTCCCCATCGTGATGCTCACGGCGAAGTCCGATACGTCCGATGTGGTTCGTGGCCTCGAGTCCGGTGCCGACGACTACGTGCCCAAGCCCTTCAAGCCTGCCGAACTGGTGGCGCGTGTTCGTGCGCGCCTGCGTCCGGGCGACCAGAAGGCCCCCGAAACGCTGCGAATTGCGGACGTCACGATCGACGTCGCAGGGCACCTGGTGACCCGTGGCGGGGAGCGCATTTCGCTGACGCCCCTCGAATTCGACCTTCTTGTGGCCCTGGCCCGGAAGCCGTGGCAGGTCTTTACGCGCGAGCTCCTCCTTGAGCAGGTGTGGGGGTATCGGCATGCCGCGGACACGCGGTTGGTCAACGTCCATGTCCAGCGTTTGCGCTCAAAGATTGAACGCGACCCGGAAGCGCCAGAGGTTGTCTTGACGGTGCGTGGTGTCGGATATAAAGCAGGTTCCTGAGTCCGCAGCCGGCGAGGCCGGCGCGGCAAAAGGGGATGCTGCCCCCGAGGTTTCCGAAACCTCCGGCGTCGAACAACCGACGCCGGCTACTTCGGCCACCCCAAAACCCGCAGAATCGTCCCCGCCTCCGGCACGGGACCTCTCGTGGTTCCTGACCCGAACCCGGATCTGGACGCGCCGGGCCCTGATCCTTGTCCTGCGGGTGTCGCGGCTGGTTGTCACCGGCATCAGGCACATCCGGCCTGGCCTGCGCTTCCTGTGGAAGTCCTTACTGCGACGCTGGCGCCGTTCACTGGAATTCCGAACGGTCCTCACCACGTTGCTCCTGGCCGTGACATCGTTCGCCATCGTGGGTGCGTACCTTTCCAACCAAATCGCCAACAACCTGTTCCAGGAACGACTCGCCCAAGCGGAGTCCGAGTCACGCTACAACGTCAAACAGGTCCAGGACACGTTCGACGGCGCTCAGGTCACCGACCAGTCGAGCGTCATCACCTTGGTTTACGACACCCTCACTGCGGTGGAAGGCCGCGGATCGGTCATTCAACGGCGATACGTCTTCGAAGCCAAACCCGAACAGACCAAGCCGCGAAACCGCTGGGTCGAGTCGAGGGCCTCGGACCAATTGACAGTCCGGGTCATTCCGCCGGAGTTGCGCAAGGCCGTCCAGGAAGGCGGGAAGCAGCAGTTCTGGGCCTCCACGCAGTTCCCTGTGGGCAACGAGGACCGGCCCGGCATCGCGGTCGGAAACCTGGTGACGTTCAACGGCACGGCCTATGAGCTGTACCTGATCTATGACCTCAACACGGCCCAGCAGACCCTCAATGAGATCCAGAACGTCCTTTGGGCCGGTGGCGCAGCACTGGTTCTCATGATTGGTGCCATTGCCTGGTATGTCACCCGAAATGTCGTCAGTCCCGTGAGCCACGCTGCAGTGGTCTCGGAAAAGCTTGCCGCCGGGCAGCTCCAGGAACGCATGGTAGTCAAGGGCGAAGACGAGGTGGCACGATTGGGTGCCTCGTTCAACCACATGGCTGCAAGCCTCCAGGAACAGATCACCCAGCTGGCGACGCTGTCCCAGATGCAGCAGCGCTTCGTCTCTGATGTCTCCCACGAGCTCCGCACCCCGCTGACAACCGTGCGCATGGCCGCAGAGGTCCTTTTCGACGCCCGTGACGAGTTCGATCCCATGAACAAAAGGTCCGCGGAGCTGCTCTATCACCAGGTTGAGCGTTTCCAGTCGTTGCTGTCGGACCTGCTTGAGATTTCCCGGTTCGACGCCGGCGCCGCTGTCCTCGACGCCGAGCCCCAGGACATCTTCCAGGTGATCTCCCACGTCATTGACGGTGCGGCGCCCGTGGCCGAGGAGTATGGCTCGGAAGTCCGGCTGAGCGCCCGCCAGAAGAGCATTGTGGTGGAAATGGACTCCAGGAGAATCGATCGGATCCTGCGCAACTTGCTGCTCAATGCACTCGAACATGGTGAAGGCAGGCCCATCCATGTTTCGGTGGCAGCGAACCATGATGCTTTGGCCGTGTCCGTCAGGGATCACGGCATCGGCATGAGCCAGGCAGAGGCAGCGAGGGTATTCGACCGTTTTTGGCGGGCAGATCCGGCCCGTGCCCGAACCACGGGAGGGAGCGGCCTTGGCCTGTCAATCGCTGCCGAGGACACCAAATTGCACAACGGATGGCTGCAGGCCTGGGGCCGTAAGGGATCGGGATCCAATTTCCGCCTGACGCTGCCGCTGCGCCAAGGCGGCACCATCGTAAAGTCGCCGTTGCTTCTGGAACCTGCGGACATCGAATTCCCCGGATCGGCAAACGAACGCCACATGCTGGTGCTTGGTACGGGATCCACGGGATCCACGGGCAATCCCGGTCAGACTGCTTCAGATGCTGACCGGAATCCGCAAACAGGCAGCGGAACGGGAGAGGCCCCGTGACGAGAACGCGTTTTGCCCGCTCCAAGGCCGCAGCCGTCATTCTGGCCGTGCTGATGCTCCTGCTCACCTCCTGCGCGCAAATTCCCCGATCAGGACCAGTTGGCAAGAGCAAGGATGAAGGTGCAGGCAATCCGAATGCGCCGGTCTTCTTTCCTGCCGCTCCGCGGTCCGGTTCCAGCCCGGAAACCATCATTGAGGATTTCTACATGGCCGGCAGCGGCTATGAGGACGATTACCCTGTTGCCCGCCAGTACCTGACACAGGCGCAGTCGGTGACCTGGAAGCCTGACAAGAAGGCCCTCGTTTTCCGTGCGGCGCACGTGGTCAAGGCTGCCGCGGAAAACGAATACGTCTACGAACTTGATCTTGCCTACTCCGTGGACGCTGACGGCGTTGCCACCCAGTTCCCACCGGGAACCAAGGAGACCATCCCCCTGACCTTGGAGCAGGTAGAGGGGGAGTGGCGCATTTCAAAGGTCCCGGACGGCACGGCTATTCCGGAAGAAACGTTCAAGGTCATTTATGGGGCAAACCCCATCTACTTCTACGACCCGACCTTCACCTACGCGGTCCCTGACTATCGGTGGTTCATCAAGAAGAACACCGTCAAATCGATGACCAGCGCCTTGTTGGCCGGCCCGGCACCCTACCTTCGGGGCGCTGTGGTCAGTGCGTTCCCATCGGGGATGAAACTTGCCCGCGAATCCGTGCCCGTGGTCTCAGGTGCTGCGCAGGTGGACCTGTCGGCGAAGGAACTGTTTGATGCCTCCGCGGAGGATCGCCAGAGGATGCAAAACCAACTGGCCCTGACCTTCAGGAGCCAGCCTGATGTCATCAACGTCCAACTTCGGGCAGACCAGGACCTGGTCCGGGTCGAGGACAACGGGACGGTGCTGCCGCCCGTGCTGGACAAAAATGTTCCTGCACACCAGATCGCCGTGAACAATGGTGACCTGGTGCGATACGAGAACAACAGGGTTTCCCCGCTCCCGGACATCCAATCCGTTGCGGGCTTGGGGCCGCACGCTCCCGCGGAGTCGCCAGTGTCCCAGACGGCCGCCTTCCTCAACGGTGACAGGACCACCCTGTACTCCATCGAACCAGGACAGCCTGCGCGACAACTCACCACCAGGAGCACACTGGCCGGGCCATCGTTCAGCCCACAGGATTGGGTTTGGACCGCGGGGCCCGGTGCCAACGGCGCTGCCGAAGTGGTGGCGTACAAACCCACCGGAGTTCCACCGGGCACCACCGTGCCTGCTGTCACGATCACCCCGTCCTGGCTCTCGGGCCGGACCGTGAAGGACTTCCGGGTGTCCAGGGAAGGGACCCGGGCCCTGGTCATTTCGGAGGCCAACGGCAAATCCGCGGTCCAGATCACGGGAATAGTCCGTACTCCTGACGGGGTGCCCAAGGACCTCACAACTCCGGTCACACTCCTTAGCACCGGCAATGCAAACCAGGGTGTGTGGATTAACGGGTCAACGGTAGCCGTGATGTCCGGTTCAGCGACGTCCACGGTTGTTCCGGAGTTGCTAAGTTTGGCCTCAGGTGAACCCCAGCAGCTCGCACCCTGGGACGGACTGACCAGCCTCAGTGCCGGCAACGGATCCGAGCAGATCTATGGTCAGTCAGAGGCGGGGATTTTCCAGCGGGTCGGCAACGGCTGGGAACTCCAGCTCAAAGGACCTACGGAGCCCGCGTTTCCCGGCTGACGTCTTCGCCGGGCCGGTATCACGGCCCTTTGTTCACATAGGGCCTCTGTCCACATAGGCCGACCAAGTCCTTCCGTGCAGTAGGGCGCTGGCACAGGCTGATGGAATGACTTCTTTTCCTCCCGCCCCAAAAGCAGCCCGCCGCCGTCGCCGCGAGGACCCTGACCTTGAAGCCACAGCCAGCGGTCCCGCACGGCGTCGCGGACCGGACAGACAACCCATGGGCAGGATCCTTTCCGCGCTCCAAAGAACCGCGGCTGAATTGTTGGCCCTGCTGATCCCTGTTGAATGTGTCTGCTGCAATGTCGAAGACACCGTCCTGTGTCGAACTTGCGCGAAGCGGGTCCGACAACTCTGCAGGCAGCCCTTTCGGGCAGAGCAGGAGGCGCCCGCCCTGGTCGAGTTCGACGGTACGGCGAAGATCGGTGTGGTGGCAGCGGGGCCCTACCGCGATGAACTGGCGCAATGCCTGCTCTCGTTCAAACACCATGGCCAATGGAAGTTGGCCGGAGTGCTGGCGAGCTGCCTGGGCAAGGCCGTGGACTCTGCCACCGGTGGCCTGGAGGGCTACCGCCTCGTCCCGGTACCAACCAGTACAACGGCGTTCGCGAAGCGCGGCTTCAGCCCTGTGCACCTCCTGCTCTTCTGGATGCGGCTTCGGAGGACGCACCCGCAAGGCCGTGCATTGGATGCGCTGGTGAAGACCGCCCGTCCGTTCCGCCACGGGCTGAGCCAATTCGCACCCCGCGATCTTGCCATTTGGCTTGCCAAGTCCGTGCTGGGTGGCGACGCCGGCGAGGATCGGGGCGGGCAGAAAGGGCTGGGGCGGGGCGGGAGGGCCAGTAGGGTCCGCGGCTCCATGCGTGTGCGGAGCCGCTGGCGCAAGGAGCTCAATGGTGCCCGATGCATACTGATCGACGACGTGCTCACAACGGGCGCCACCTTGGCCGAGGCTGCGCGGGCCGTCACCGCTGCCGGGGGCGTGGTTTGCGGCGCTGTTGTTCTCGCGGCCACGAGGCCACACGCCTACGCCTCCGTAGTGGTCGCAGACGACCCAATGCCAGTTGATAAGACAAAATCAAAAAATAAACGGCCAAAGGATGAATAACACGTGACGATGAACTAACGTCGGTTGTGGGTACCAAGAACAGATGTACCTGTCGATAGCGGCTCGGAAAGGGGCTCGACTGTCCGTCAGACCAGCCCCCAACAGAGTCGTTGTCGTGTCACCGAGTTATTTGGAGGGCACCATGGAGTTCATGATCAGCGGACGAAATCTGACAGTTTCTGACCGCTTTCGCGAATACGCCGGCGAAAAAATCTCGAAGATTGAATCGCTGGGGGACAAGGTCCAGCGAGTAGACGCCAAGGTTTCCAAGGAAACCAATCCCCGGCAGACGCCGGGCCAGCTCACCGTCGAAGTGACAGTCCTGGGCCGAGGCCCCGTTATTCGTGCCGAGGCCACAGCCGCTGACAAATTCGCTGCCTTCGATCTTGCGTACAACAAGCTGCTGGAACGGCTCCGCCGTGCCAAGGACCGCAAGAAGGTCCACCACGGCCGCCACACGCCCAAGGCCGTCAGGGAGGCCACGGCAACGTTGGAGCCGGCCAGCACCAGCGAGCCGCTCTACGTCGAGGCAAGCAATCACCAGGACTCCGAGCCACAAACCGATGAGCGTTCTCCCTACGAGATTGAGAACGACATCCCGGCGGGCGATTCACCCGTCCTCATCCGCCGCAAGGTGTTCCCCGCAGCGTCGCTGACACTCGACGACGCCGTGGACAGCATGGAACTGGTGGGACACAACTTCTATCTGTTCCTGGACAAGGAAACCAACGCCCCCTCTGTCGTTTACCGGCGCAGTGGCTGGACCTATGGTGTGATTACCCTTGATTCCACCTGCGAACCGGGGGAAGAGGCAGTGGAAGAGAAGATCCACGCCTATCGCTCCGATGACCAGGCCGCTACGGCAAAGTAAGTCGTCAACTCCTGCATGAAGGGACTTCAATGACCGCTTCGCTGAGCCTCTCACAGGCACGGCGGATCGCGTTGGCAGCTCAGGGTTTGGCAAAGGTCCGGCCCACCGGCCCCGTCACAGCACGGGCGGTGGGCCGGACCTTTGCCCGGCTCCAGTTGGTCCAGATCGATTCAGTGAACGTAGTGTCACGCAGCCACTACCTTCCGTTCTTTTCCCGGTTGGGTAACTACGACCCCGACATCCTGCATGTCATGGCTGGCCGGAAGCCGCGCAAGATGATGGAGTATTGGGCGCACGAGGCAAGCTTTATCCGGCCGGAGCACTTCCACGACCTCCTGCTGTGGCAAAAGCGCGCTTGGGTCGGCGCGCACAACCTGGATCCCTTGGAACGTCAGGGTATGGAAGACCGCATTCTCTCGGCCCTCGCCTCAGGGCGTCCAATGACCGCGTCAGAACTGACTGCGAAGCTCGGGCATGTCCACGACGCTTCGCGGGATCAATGGGGTTGGAACTGGAACATGGTCAAACGCGTGCTTGAGCACCTCTTTGAAGAAGGAAGGGTTTCCACGGCTACGAGGACACAACAATTCGAGCGGAAATACACCCTCACCACCCGGGTCGTTCCGGATCTGGCTCCGCCGGTTCTTGATCCCGAAGCATCCCTGGACCGATTGATGGACGCGGCAGCCCAAGCCCATGGCATTGGCACGGTGCGGTGCTTCTCGGACTATTTCCGTACACCGGTGAAGGCGGGAGCGGAATCGGTCCGGCGTTTAGTGAAATCAGGGCGGCTGGAACCTGTCTCCGTCCGCGGCTGGGACCGGGAAACGTTCAAGCACGTCGAGGCAAAGTTGCCGCGAAAAGCGGAGGGGCGCGCTTTGCTCAGTCCTTTTGACTCTTTGGTCTTTGAACGTCGACGCCTGGAAGAGCTCTTCGGCTTCCACTATCGGATTGAGATCTACACCCCGGCCGCCAAACGACGTTTCGGCTACTACGTTCTGCCGTTCCTCCTGGGGGAACGCATTGTGGCGCGGGTGGACCTGAAGGCGGACAGGGCCTCCGGCCAGTTGCTGGTGCGCTCGGCGTTCGGTGAGACCCACGCCCCTGCGGATACCGCCGTCGAACTTGCCGCAGAGCTCTGCCTGATGGCCCGATGGCTCGGCTTGGACGAAGTGGTGGTTTGGCCCGTTGGTGACCTTGCAGCCAGCCTGGCCAGTGAGGTGGCAGTCCTCAGTGTCGATAGTGCCGGCCCGGCCCAGCCGAGCAGTCCGCTCACAGGTGAACCCGGCAACGTGGCGTTGGTCTCTCCCGTAGACTGAAACAGCCAGAATTCGGCAGCATGAGACTGGGAGCAATTTCACGTGGCATCACTAATCGAAAAACTTCTCCGCACGGGTGACAAAAAGACACTCAAGCAACTGCGGAACTATGCCGATTCCATCAATGCCCTGGAAGACTCTTTCAAGTCCTTCACGGACGCTGAACTCCGTGAGGAAACGGATCGCCTCCGCGCCCGCCACCAAGACGGCGAGACCCTTGAGGCACTGCTGCCCGAAGCCTTTGCCGCCGTTCGCGAGGCGTCATCACGGACCCTGGGAATGCGGCACTTCGATGTGCAGCTGATGGGCGGGGCCGCCTTGCATTTGGGCAACATCGCCGAAATGAAAACCGGTGAAGGTAAAACCCTTGTTGCCACCGCACCGGCCTACCTCAACGCCCTGACCGGCAAAGGCGTCCACGTGGTCACGGTGAACGATTACCTTGCCGAATACCAATCCGAACTCATGGGCCGCGTCTACAGGTTCCTTGGCCTCACCAGTGGTTGCATCCTGTCCAACCAGGACCCGGCCGTGCGCCGTGAACAGTACGCTGCCGACATTACTTACGGCACCAACAACGAGTTCGGCTTTGACTACCTGCGCGACAACATGGCCTGGGATGCCAGTGAACTCGTGCAGCGCGGCCACAACTTCGCGATCGTTGATGAGGTTGACTCCATCCTCATTGATGAGGCGAGGACGCCCTTGATCATCTCGGGACCGGCGCAGGGCGACACCAACCGGTGGTACAGCGAATTCGCGAAGGTTGTTACGCGGCTTCAGCCTGAGGTCGACTACGAAGTGGACGAGAAGAAGCGGACCGTCGGCGTGCTGGAAGCCGGCATCGAAAAGGTTGAGGACTATCTCGGAATCCAAAACCTGTACGAATCTGCCAACACGCCCCTCATTGGTTTCCTCAACAACGCCATCAAGGCGAAGGAATTGTTCAAGCGGGATAAGGACTACGTCATCCTCGACGGTGAGGTCCTGATTGTCGACGAGCACACCGGGCGCATCCTGGCTGGACGCCGTTACAACGAAGGCATGCACCAGGCCATTGAAGCCAAGGAAAATGTTGAGATCAAGGCCGAGAACCAGACTCTCGCCACGGTGACCTTGCAGAACTACTTCCGCATGTATTCCAAGCTTTCCGGCATGACCGGTACGGCCGAAACCGAGGCCGCGGAATTCATGAGCACCTACAAGCTTGGCGTCGTTCCCATTCCCACCAACCGGGATATGCAACGTATTGACCAGTCAGACCTCGTATACAAGAACGAGGTCGTCAAGTTTGATGCAGTGGTAGCTGACATTGCCGAACGCCACGAAAACGGACAGCCGGTACTCGTTGGTACCACCAGCGTTGAAAAGAGCGAATACCTCTCGAAGCTGCTGGCAAAGGAAGGCATCCGCCACGAAGTCCTCAACGCGAAAACCCACGCACGCGAAGCCTCCATCGTGGCCCAAGCGGGCCGTAAGGGTGCGGTAACCGTTGCCACCAACATGGCTGGCCGTGGTACTGACATCATGCTCGGTGGCAATGCAGAGTTTACCGCCATCGCCGAACTGGCCAAGCGTGGTCTCGATCCCGAAGAGAACTCCGAAGAATACGAAGCCGCGTGGCCCGAAGCGCTGGCCGCAGCCAAGCAGGCCGTCAAGGACGAGCACGAAGAAGTCCTGAACCTCGGTGGCTTGTACGTCTTGGGTACCGAACGCCACGAATCACGCCGTATCGATAACCAGTTGCGCGGACGTTCAGGCCGTCAGGGCGACCCCGGCGAATCCCGTTTCTACCTTTCGCTGACTGATGACCTCATGAGGTTGTTCAACTCCGGCGCCGCCGAACGGCTGATGAACAGTTCAGTACCTGATGACGTAGCGCTCGAGTCCAAGCTGGTGTCCCGCGCAATTGCCTCGGCCCAGGGCCAGGTTGAGGCTCGCAACGCGGAACAGCGCAAGAACGTCCTCAAATACGATGATGTCCTCAACCGCCAGCGCGAAGCCATCTATGGTGACCGTCGCCGGATCCTCGAAGGCGACGACCTTCACGAAAAGGTCCAGTACTTCCTCGAGGACACCATCAATGCGCTGATCGAGGCAGCAACCGCCGAAGGAACCGGCGACGATTGGGACTTCAACCAGTTGTGGACGAACCTGAAGACGCTCTACCCGGCCACGGTTACTCCTGAAGACATCATCGAGGAGGCCGGCGGCAAGTCACGCGTCACGGCAGAGTTCCTGAAGGATGAGATCCTTTCGGACGCCCGGCTCGTGTACCAGGCCCGCGAAGAAGCCATCGGATCGGAGAGCATGCGCGAGCTTGAACGCCGTGTGGTCCTTTCGGTCCTGGGACGAAAGTGGCAGGAACACCTCTACGAGATGGATTACCTCAAGGAAGGAATCGGGCTCCGGGCCATGGCCCAGCGCGATCCCCTGGTCGAGTACCAACGGGAAGGCTTCGTCATGTTCCAAAGCATGATGGAAGCCATTCGCGAAGAGAGCATCGGGTTCCTGTACAACCTTGAAGTCGAAGTAACGCCCGCCGAGGACGTAGTGGTCGCCGACGATACTGCCACTGGCACGCATACAGAGCACCACGATCCGCAAATCCGGGCGGCAGGCCTGCAGGCACCGGAGAAGCCGGCGCAGTTGCAGTACACCGCACCCGGCGAGGACGGAGCAACCCAGACCCGGGTGGAGGGCCGCGCGTCAGGCCGTTCCGGCAATCCCGCCAAGGCGGCTGGCCAGGAGCCACGCAAATCTGCGAAGAAGAAGCGCCGCTGACCCTCGGTAACTGCGAGTCTAAAGGGCGAACCCCGGACCTAAGGTCCGGGGTTCGCCTTTATTCATTGGTCCCGCCTTGCGATGGGTTCGCTGTCAGCCAATTTCGAGCGCAGTAACCTGCCATACCCCATCCAGGCGTTCCAGCCTCATGGCTACCGCGCGGCAGCGTTGCTCTTCCGCCACCACGATGCTGGCCTCACAGATGGACTCGGAGATGGAGCATGTCCGAACGGATCGGACCATCGGACTGCTGTGGGGCTGCTGGCTGCCGCGGACCCTGGCGGCATGTTTTCTGGTGAGGGCAGCCCGGTGCTGCAAGGAGAGGTAACACTCGGCATCAAGGGAACGTGAGAGTTGCTGGAGGGGCCGCGTCCCTGCGAGAACCTCCAAAGCTGCCTGCGCAATGCTCCTCGCAACGAGTCGAACGTCGACGTCCGCGCTGTTGGAGCTGCGGACGACGCCGGTCCCTCTTCCGCCTTGACGGCTTGCCGGCCTGCTCGGAGTCGTAACGGTCATGGTCATACCTCATGCATTCACAACATGGGCTCGGGCGTGGGGTCGCCGTTGCCTGGGTGGCTTCTGCTGGGATGACGATGGATGGGAGTCGGGATGCTACTGGAGCCCCTGAGCGGGCTCGCAGGCGGACCTTCGGGACCGCGGATTTTCGGGCTAGCCGGGGGGTGGAGGCTGGAGGACCTGGCCTGGCTGCAGCAGGGTCGGATCGGCACCAATCGTGGAGCGATTCGCGTCGTACCATTTGGGCCAGGACAGGGCGATGTCTACGTCAGTGGCGAAAGGCCCCAGCCGTGAAGCCGCGATGGACCACAGCGAGTCTCCGGGTTGCACGATGACATCTGCTTTCCCGGGGTACGTGGCCTGCCGGGACGCGGGTCGGCTGAGGAGCCCGGGATCAACAACGGGGTGTTGGGGTTTCCACCCGGGGCTAAAGGCCTCGACCCTTGAAGAACCTGTTTCGACAGGCGCTGGAGCGCCGACCTTCGGCGTGCTGTGCGATGTCGGGGTCCACGATGCACCGGTGGAATCGGTGGTCACCGTGTCCGTGGCGTGCCACCCAGGTTCGGGTTGTGTTGCTGCTTGCGCGGCGCCGGAGCCCAGCAGGTTCAGGCCGAGTACGGCTGCAGCAAGGCGCAGCATAAAACCGGGGCTGAACTTGGAAATGGAGCGGGCGGCTTTTGTCCGGCCTCTGCGCTGCATTGCGGTGGCCAGGAAGGCAAGGAAACATGACGCGGTCCACCACGTCGCAATGGAGCTGCCAACGATGCTGGCGGAGGCTCCCAAAACGTGGTCAAGGGAGGACTGCTGATGATGGTGTTCGGCCGCCAACCATTGGCCCATCAGGACGGTGCCGGTGAACGCCAAAAGCAAACCAAGCCCGAGTAACGAAGCGGCAAGGACCAGGTCCCTGCGTAGTGTTCGCGCCATTCCAAGCCCCCAAAGCCTAGTTTGATATCGTTTGATCGTCTTTGACCCATTCTGATGGGTTTTGTCGACGATTGTCCAATCCTGGCCATCAGAAAGCCGTGAATTGTCCTGCCTTCCTAGTGCAGCCTAGTCTGGCCACATGAGATGGGACTCTCTTTTCAGCGATTTGGAAGCACAATTTTCGGCCGAACGCGCGCTCCGTGATGAATCGGAGATAACGGAACGGGCCAGGGTTGAACTCGGTGGCATCGAACTCAGTGACCGGCTCCGCGGCGTGGTTGGCTCAGGCATCAAGGTCATGCTGATGGATGGCAGCGTGCTCCAAGGTGGGCTAAGCCACGTCGGCAGTGAGTGGATTGTGCTGACTGAGGGGGCGCGGCAATGGTTGATCCCTCATGGATCCGTGCTGTCCTACCAAGGGCTTGGGAGGCTGGCAGTCAAAGAAGCATCCCGGGTTCAACGTTCATTGGGAATTGCTTCGGCGTTGCGGGCCCTGTCCAGGGGCCGCATCCCCCTCGTGGTCCACCTGGCTGTCCGGAATAGCGGCGGCCATAAGCTCGATGGGGTTATCGACAGGGTGGGGAGCGACCACTTTGACTTGGCAGTCGTGCTGCAGGGTGAGGAAAGGCGCGCCGGAAGCGTTGCGGCGGTTGTGACCGTTCCCTTTGTCGCGTTCACGGCCATTAGCTCTCCCGGTGCCCAAGGGCTCTAACGCTGGGCGGTTTTGGACCTGGACTCTTCGATCATTCGGCTGGCTTCTGCATATCGGTCCTGGATGTACTGCTCCAGCATCGCTTCCTCAATGCGCCATTGTCCGCGCCCTCCCACCTGTATGGCCTTCAGTTCCCCGCTGCGCACTAACGCGTAAGCCTGGGGGGAGTTTATTTGGAGTTGTTCGGCGACATCCGCCAGAGTCAGAAATCGGGGCATGGCTCCATTTTGCCATCGGTGGTGCTGTTTGGGGTAGTTATCCACAGTTTTGGACCATTTGGGGTCGTTCGCTTTGGGGCCGCCGCCCGCCCCGGGCAAGAATGGGAGGCAAGTCCATAGGACATGCCCAAACTCGTAGGGGGAGCTGGAAAATGGGTCCAAATGCAGCTGCGGCGTCCGCGCGCTTGAGGAAGCCCTCGTGGAAGGACCCTCGACTGCTTGTCGGGATTCTTCTGGTACTCCTCTCTATTGCCGGCGTTGTCGCGCTCGTGGGCGCGGCTGACAAGACGACTCAGGTATATGCCGCCCGGGAGGATATCGCAGTTGGCCAGCGGATTACCGAAGCCGACTTTTCCATCGTCAACGTGCGTTTGGATGCCGTCGAATCGAGCTACGTTACCGTCGAAAGCGGTTTACCTTCGGACAAGGTCGCGGTACAGAGGGTAGCGAAGAATCAATTGATTCCGCAGGACAGCCTGGGTACGGCCGACCTCCTGAATCGTAAACCGGTTGCCATATCGGTGGATGAAGAACTGCCCGAGCAGGCCGTACCTGGGGCGCGGGTGGATGTGTGGGTTGCCATGCCCGGAACCGACAGGTCATTCGAAGAACCTGAATTGCTGTTGCCGGGCGCGGAAATCGCACAGGTGTCCGAAGGTGCCACTACCTTGGGGGCTTCGAAGACAAAAGTTGTACTGGTGCTGGTGACCGATGAACAAATGCCCAAGCTGTTGGGTGCGCAGGCCAATGATGCCAGGGTGTCCGTTGTGTGGAACCCGGCGGGCTTGGCCCGGTGAGTATTCCCGTCGTAACCGTCGGCGCAGCTGAAGAAGACGTCGTGGGTGGGCTTGAGCGCCTGCACGGACCGGTAACGGTTGTCCGGCGCTGCTCCGAGCTTGCAGAACTGATTGCCGCGTGCCAAAGCGGGCTGGCTATGGCCGCCGTCGTTGCCGAAGGCTGCCGGGAGCTGACCGCAACCCTCGTCGACCGCCTTGGTGCGGTGGGGGTCTCGGTAGTAGCCCTCACTGACGATCCCGAGGAATCCCGACGACTCCAGTCCATCGGCGTTGTCGCCGCCGCACACGGAATCAATCCGTCCGCCCTCGCCGACCATATCTCTGAAGCAGTAGGACGTGTTGCGTCAATTGCTGGAGACCATTCCGGATACGGCAGCGCATTCTCAGATCCGGCCGCAGAATTGACAAGGGTTCCGGCGCCGGCAGATGTGGAGGAAGGGCCGCGCGGACAAGGTGAGATTATCGCCGTCTGGGGTCCGACAGGTGCACCCGGCAGGACCCTGGTAGCGGTCAACATCGCGGCGGAACTTGCGGCAGACGGCAAATCAGTGATCCTGGTCGACGCTGACAGCTATGGTGCCAGCGTTTCAGCAGTTCTTGGCCTGCTGGAAGAGTCGGCAGGTCTGGCGCAGGCGTGCAGGCTGGCCGATCAGGGCTTGCTCGATGACAGGGCTTTGGAGTCAGCGGCTTCCTTCGTATTTACCAAAGGAGGCGCTTTCCGCGTTCTCACCGGAACCACGCGTGCGGACCGTTGGACTGAGCTCCGGGCAGCGGCGCTGTCCACGGTTCTTGAGCTCGCCCGTCACGCGGCGGAATTTGTGGTGGTGGACACGGGATTCTGTCTTGAGTCGGATGAGGAACTCAGCTTTGACACCATGACTCCGAGGCGCAACGCGGCAACCCTCCGCAGCCTGGAAATGGCCGACCTGGTGCTTGCTGTGGGAGCGGCGGATCCCATAGGGATACCGCGCCTGATTCGCGGCTTGGCTGATCTTGCATCAGTCGTTCCGCAGGCATCGCCCCGTGTGGTGCTGAACAAGGTCAAGCGATCCACCGTGGGTCATTCGCCCAGGCGGCAACTGGAGGAGGCGTGGGAACGGTTCGGACCCGGCCGGGGCATCGACGCGTACCTTCCCTCGGATCCTGCTGCCAGCGAGTTGGCCCTGCTGACTGGTGCGGTCTTGCTCGAAGCTGCCCCGGACTCACCCCTCCGACATGCCATCGCCCAGCTCGTTTGTGCGCCTGGCCAGCAAAACCGCAATTCTTTGGGTCGATCAACCAGAGCCCTTCGCTTTTATAAACGATAGGCTCACCATGTGGGCTGCAGAGTCGCAGCAATCAACTTGTGATGGAGGCGTTTGTCGATGTCGTCAGGATCCAGCGTGGAGGATCGGTCCGATGCAGCAGTTGTCCGTGAAGGGTTCTTCGGTGACTACTATGAGCATCTCGCAGAGGAGGATTCCCGCGCATACTCGCCTGAGATGTTGATGTCGCGGGCTTCCCATCACAGGACTGTTGCCCAGTCCCGCCGACCGGGCAATGCCGTAGTGGAAATATCCGCCGAATCCGACCGAAGCGTCGTCTACATCGTCACCGACGACATGCCCTTCCTCGTTGACTCGGTCAATGCTGAGCTCGTTCGCCAGAACTGCGCCATCCGACTCGTAATGCACCCTCTGTTCGTGGTGTCGCGCGATCGGACGTCCGGGGAACTGGCCAAGATCTCCAGGGTCCCGTCCAATGTGGGTATCTCCAGCGGTGATACAGCAGCACTGCCAAGCGTGGCTCATCTCCTCGGTGACGGTGACAACGCTTCACACATGGAATCGTGGATTGCTGTCGAGATCGACCGCGTGAGCGATGAAGTCCGCGAAGAGCTCGTCGCCGGCCTGCAACGCGTGCTGGGCGACGTCAGGGCAGCCGTTGAAGACTGGCCGAAAATGCGCAGCAAGGCACTCGAACTGGCTGAAGCGCTGGGAGGCGTCTCCCACCCGGAACAGGTTGCCGAACTTCGGCAGGCCCAAGACCTCCTGCGATGGTTGGATAACGGAAACTTCACTTTCCTGGGGTACCGGGAGTACGACCTCGTCAATGAAGAGGGCGAAGACGTCCTGCAACTGCGGGAAGACAGCGGCCTCGGCTTGCTCCGTGCCGGAGACTCCACCCGCCAGGTCCAGCACCTGACGGATGCCGGTCGAAAGCGTGCCAGGGAGAAGCGTGCCCTGGTCATTACCAAGGCCAACTCGCGCTCTACCGTGCACCGGCCTGCCTACCTCGACTACATCGGTGTCAAAAGCTTTGATGCCATGGGCAATGTCAACGGTGAACGGCGCTTCATCGGGCTTTTCGCCACCAGTGCCTACACCGGATCCGTGCGCAGCATACCGATTGTGCGGGACAAAGTGGATGCAGTCCTGCGTAATGCCGGATTCCCGATCGACTCCCACTCCGGCAAGGACCTGCTCGGCATCCTCGAGACGTATCCCCGCGATGAGCTGTTCCAGATCGAGGTAGCTGACCTGGCTGCCACGGCCACGGGTATTCAGCGTCTGCAGGAACGCCGGCGCACCAAGCTGTTCCTGAGGCCCGACATTTACGGCCGATTCATGTCCGCTGTGGTCTACTTGCCCCGCGATCGCTACACCACCAGCGTCCGGCTCCGGATCGAGCAGGAACTCCGTGAGACCTTCCAGGCCGAGAGTATTGACTACGAGGCCCGGATTACCGAGTCGGCTTTGGCCCGTGTCTTCTTCCGGATCCGGTTGCCCCGGGCCGCGGAACTTGCCGAGGTTAATGTAGAAGAGCTCGAACACCGCCTGATGCGGGCATCGAGGTCGTGGAGCGAAGGTATCGCCGAAGTCCTGCGGGAGAACCGTCCAACTGCCGAAGCCGATGTCCTGTCGGCTCTGTGGGCTGAGGCATTCCCGGCCGGTTACCGCGTGGATTACGAAGTCGAAGATGCCCTGGAAGATATCGAGCGCTTCGAGAAGTACGGTGCCCAAGCGGAAAGGGCGGGGGCATCCACCCAGCAGGTCAAGCCGGGGGTGCATGTATACCTTCCGGAGGGCGCGGGTGAGGCGTTGGAAGAGGACGCACGCGTCAAGCTCTACCTGATGGAACCCAAGAGCCTCAGCCAGATCCTTCCCTACTTCCATAACCTCGGCCTCGAAGTCCTGGACGAGCGCCCCTTTGAGATTGAAACCGCAGACAACCGGGACTTCTTCCTCTACGACCTCGGGCTTAAGTACCCTGCCGGGGTTGATCCCCTGACCACGGGTGGCCTGCTGGGCGATTCGTTTGGGGCAGCGGTGACCGGGGCTGTGGAGTCGGACAACTTCGACAAATTGGTCCTCCGTGAAGGCATGCACTGGCGGCAGGTTGTGGTGCTGCGCGCGTACGCCAAGTACATGCGGCAAATGGGCAACACCAACTCCTTCGGTTTCATAGCTGACACACTCCTCGGGAACCCCGACGTTGCCCGAGGTCTCAACGAACTCTTCTCGGCGCGCTTCGATCCCGCGGTGCCCGAGGACCTTCGGGCTGACCGACAGGCTGCTGCCCGGGATGCACTCGCGGAATCCATTGAGCAAGTAGCCACGTTGGATGCCGACCGGGTGCTGCGGACTTTCGTGAACCTCATCGAGTCGACGCTGCGGACCAACTACTTCCAAAACAAGGACTACGTCAGCTTCAAGCTGGATCCGACCTCGATTGATGGGCTTCCTTTCCCGCGCCCCATGTTCGAGATCTGGGTTTACTCCCCGAGGGTGGAAGGTGTACACCTCCGCTTTGGAAAGGTGGCCAGAGGGGGTCTTCGCTGGTCGGATCGGCGGGAGGATTTCCGCACTGAGATCCTGGGCCTTGTTAAGGCCCAGACGGTAAAGAACGCGGTGATTGTTCCCACGGGAGCCAAGGGCGGCTTCTTTGCCAAAAAGCTTCCTAACCCTGCCGTCGACCGGGCTGCCTGGATGGCCGAAGGAATTGAGAGCTACAAGACCTTTATCCGGGGATTGCTGGACATCACTGACAACCTCGTCACCTCAGCGGACGGCGAGAGGCTGGTGCCGCCGTCGGACGTTGTCCGGCACGACGGCGACGACTCCTACTTGGTAGTGGCAGCTGACAAGGGCACCGCAACGTTCTCGGATACCGCCAACGGGCTGGCTGCCGAATACGGGTTCTGGCTCGGCGACGCCTTTGCCTCAGGCGGTTCGGTCGGTTACGACCACAAGGCCATGGGCATCACGGCACGCGGAGCCTGGGAATCCGTCAAGAGGCATTTCAGCGAGTTGGATCTCGACACCCAATCCGAAGAATTCACGGTTGTCGGCGTGGGCGACATGTCAGGCGATGTCTTCGGCAATGGCATGCTGCTTTCCCGGCACATCAGGCTGCTGGCAGCCTTTGACCACCGCCACATCTTCCTGGATCCGACTCCCGATGCGGCGGCGTCCTTCGCCGAAAGGCAGCGGTTGTTCGAACTGCCCAGGTCTTCCTGGGATGACTATGACCGCTCAGTCATCAGCGAAGGCGGTGGCGTGTACGCGCGCCAGGCAAAGACCATTCCGGTCTCGGACCAGGTCCGCAAGGCGCTGGGACTGCC
>Ga0153977_1000139_pt1 | contig 19459 bp, 19 predicted proteins | sample TSGA061MetaG_FD_104710 | JGI IMG/M metagenome (GOLD analysis project Ga0153977, IMG submission 104710) | Attine ant fungus gardens microbial communities from Georgia, USA - TSGA061 MetaG | ecosystem: Host-associated > Fungi > Mycelium > Unclassified | place: USA: Georgia, Yuchi Wildlife... | reverse complement strand
CAATGAAACCTAAAACAAATAATAATGGTGTATTGTATCTTAAACTACCACCGTATAATGTTGCCATCCAACTAAATTGGGTCGAACGACACATCAAATATCACTAATTTCATTATTAGTCTAGATATTAGTGCTCGAGCTCCCACCGAACCGAGCAAGATAGTTACCCATCACACGGCTCTCCAACGTTACTTGGTTTCAATGAAAAATTTGCTTTTATTATTAGCCCTATTACCACCCATAATAGCAATATGATGTTATCTACACACCGGAATTTTTGTCGGCCATCCAGAAGGTACGAGTATCGGCTATGTCTTTGAGCATGATGAAGCCATCTTTCCTAGCTGGTTGAAGGACATCACGAACAAGTCTGTCGAGAAGTCGGAGAGCGGTCTGTTTGAACCGTGCAGTTGTTTCCCTATTTGGGTCCTTGTCTAAGGGAGATATTGAACTCAAAAAGAGGGTAAAGAATCGGAAAGAGGAAGATTGTGGGGGTGAGGATGAAAGGCAAGGAGACAGACGAGACAGGTCTAGTCGGAGCTGCGCGTTGGAGGCTTTGGGATGCAAAGGTCATGTAGCTATGCCCCACTTTGCGAGGGCTGCAGTCGCATTGTTGAGCGAGGGGAGGGGGTGCGACGGCGCCGATGACAAAGGCGTCAGAATGGTTGACAAGGTCGATGAGGGCATCGCCGACATTGGTTTTGACGGGGACTGTGAGCCTCGACGTCGGGAACAGTTGGCCTGTGACTACGCAGCGACCGGATGCAGGACAGATGGAGTGGTTCAGCCGATTGCAGAGATCACATTCCTATCCATAGTGTTCGGTATACGACCACAGAGAAGACAGCGTCATCCAGGGTCGTGACTCCCGACAAGTATAAAGCTCCAACAACAATAGTGAGTCTGTATAGCATGTGGCTTGAGTTGCTTAGCCAACGGAGACCCTTCCCTTGAGTCACTCACTGACCATCTCATCCTTGCCTGGTCCCTTGCTATTTCCCTGACCCGTTTGAGAGGTGTGAAAGCAGCCTGAGTGTCAAATGCCGCACCCATCTCTTCAGCTCTCCTCAGATTTCTTCAATCGACGTATAAGACCATCTGGTGGTAGTGAAAACACTTGAACGAGGTGGAGTGGTCTTGTTGAACAATAGACTCGTGTTTGTACCAGTTTTCATTTTGTCGTAGGGTCGTGTTTGTACCAATTTTCATCAGTTTGATGTATTTCATTGTTGGCGATGTGATGCACGGAGCTGAGGTGAAGGAAATCAACACGAAATTTGTCGGCGTTACTCTGCGTTCCACCCTCTGCTTGTAATTGAACCATGAAGCTGACATCATCTCGCCTCTTTTTCCTTGCACCCCTGGATTGTTGCGTCTCATCTTCACTACGTCTACCAAAGCACGTTGTGATCATTCATTTAAATTAATTTGATAGAGACATGGCAGTAATAAGTACAAAGAATATTAGGTGGTACCCTTATTGTCGCTGAAGCAAAAATGTATCCTGAGACACTGAGAGAGCAAAAAACTTGGGTAGAGCAGCAAGCTCTGCGGAAGTCATCCTTCTCTACAATTCACCTATTCATTTGAACACCTTAAATACTTCAACTGAGGACAAGGCCCACCTTAGTTTCTTACTCCAACAGGTTCCCTACCTCCTTCTCTTTTTTCTCGAGTTCTCTCAACCATTCTTTGTCAATGCATTCAGTCCACTTTCTGCCGAATCTTGATCTAGAAAAATCCAGGATTGTTGGGACTTGGGGTGCCTTGATCACCACTCTGCACAGTGGTACATACACATCTTTCCTGTGCTCAATTGGGACCCAAAACAGTGGCTCGTCGTCCTGACCCATCACCCATCCATCCCTCATGCCTTGCATCATAAGCTCAAGTCCATCGGTGGAATGCCGGTGCTCATCTGTGAGGCTTGCTATTTCAGCTGTGATGTCTGCTATTTCCCATGTTCTCAAACCAATGTCGTCGGAATAGTATGCCAACGCCGTTCCATCTCGTATAAACCCCATAAATGCATTTTCTTGACCCGAAATTTGACCGTACAGATGACCGTTATAGGCGTCAAAGAGGCCTATTATGTTCTCACGTGTGAGCCTAAGAGCAATTAGTCTGTTGCCAAGGGAATGGTCAATCAGAGCAGGTGAGAAGACAATGTCATACACCTCGGACGTTGGAAACTTGGAAATGAGTTGGCGAGTTCGTGTGTCCCACACTCGGACATGGGAATCTTCGTCAGACCAACATGCGAAGAGTTTCCCGTCGGGTGAGTACGCAGGGTGGGAATCCCAGGGAATATGCAGTTGATCGTCAAAGTCGACAGGATCAAACTGGGCAGTCTCGTGATTCCATGAATAACATGTGGCGGAGGAAGACAAATGCACGATGACGATGGTCAAGCCATCGGGTGCCAGCAATGGGTACGGGAATGGTTCTGTCTCAATGTCTAAAGAATAGGTGCATTCGAAACCTGCAGGACCCTGCTGATGCCAAACTTGCAGTAATCCTGAGTCATCACGTGAGAAGGCACATATAACCAGGTCGTTACATGTTTGGAAGGCGACCTTCCAAAACCGGACATCTTTTTTCGGCCAGGGGTCGAATGAGACGCGCTCCTCCGAATGCATTATATCGCACATGGTGATCAGAGATTTAGACAAAAATGCTGCTTGGTTGTCATCTGGGGAAAATGCAATCTCCATGCGATTTTTGTACTCGACATCTGCGCGCGCTACGACTCCCCAAATATTTGTATCCAAGAATTCGACGTTGTAAGATTGCCGCAATTGTGTAGCTGCCCACTTTCCAGAGGGTGAGATTGTAATGACTAGTCGTGTATCAGTATCATCTTGAGTGTCTATAGTTTCAGCCCGATTTCCCATTGAATCCTCTAGGTCCACGTTCCACATCCTCACATTTCCACTCTCATATCCAACTAAAAGCCTGTGGCCATCTCGTGACGGACAAATACTCCATACAGCTGATGTAGCTGAGTACTTTGTTTCCCATACCACTTTTGAGCCGGTCGTAGAGACATCCCACATCTCCGCTGTGAAATCTCGTTCGATAAATAGGTAATTGGTGAGGGATGAATGAATAGCATGTAGCTCATACTTGAAATCATGGCTGAATGATATCATCTCTTGTGTATCCAATCTCCAAAGGTAAACATGATGAGGTTCTTCCCTAAATATGGCTATCAAAGTGTCGCTGGTTGGAGAAAAGCGGAGTGATGACAATTTCCCATGAGGATATGCAATTTGTCGGGGATCCTTGCCATCTTTCAAGTTCCATATTTCAATGACATCCTCAGACTTTCTTCCTACGGCCAGAAAATGCCCATCAGGGGAAATTCGGGTGAGGCGGGCATCATTCACCTCCAATAGCCTGTTGGATATTAGTGCACCATTGGTGGAATCCCAGAGCTGGACCAGAATACGTGCTTCATTTACCTCATGTGTCGAGGTAATTTTTTCACCATGATGAATGAAGGCAAAATCATAGCCGTTGATACGAAATTGCTCCTCACCCATCTCAATGTCCCAGATTACTGCATAAAAGTAAAATCCGAGTAGAATACGCTTCCCATCAGGACTGAAGCAGGCATCATATACGTCCCCATAATTTAGCAGCTTAAATGGGCCTGAAATGCAATGACCCGTTTCAGAGTCACAGACATACATGGTTTGGGGTGATATGGAAGCAAATGTGCTTTCATCCGGCGAGAAGATCATACGCTTCACACGATCCTTGTGGTGCTCTGCAGTGAATACCACCGATGGCCATTGACTGGGTTTCCCCCGAGTGATCGCAAGAGTGTTGGGAAACCTCGGACAGAACTTTCTGGCAACAAGAGATCCCTCAGGTGTAAAGGGGAGTGCTGAGAGGTAAACGTGAGGAGCACGCTGAGAAATTGGAATGATGAATGCGGAAACGAATCGGAGAGCATCATGGATGAACAATGACAGCTCATGATTAGGGTTGAGAGGCTGGCCAGCCGACATCAGATGTATCGCAGAGAAACGACCTGGAGACATACCTTCCACGATAAAGCCTTCTTCAGGATCGAAGACACTTCATGTACTTTACCCAATAGGCTCATTATCTCTATCCAGAACAACAGCTTCTCGAACATCACAAACTTGACCACCTCCATCAGCTTCTTGTCAGATGGCTTGTCAGATAGAATATGAACAAGGTGGTCCACCCAAAATTGAGACGAATATAAGATGACAGGAAGAACAGTGGATTTGACAGTAGGCTTGATATCCACATTCTTTATGGTTGAAGAGTTCAAGTTGTACATGTTGAAGTGGAGTTTGGATGATACCAGGGTTTTTAAACACAACACGGCAAGCTGGCGCTCATGATGACCTTGATCCTGAACAGCGGAATGCTCAGGCAGTGCTTGTAGAAATGAGGTTGAGAGAAGATAGTCTTCAAATGACTTGTGATGGAAATGAAGGATGGAACCAGAGTCAATGACGGATGTGAGACCTTTTCGAATTAATCGCAGTATATCTGAGGCTCCAATCTTAACTCCGGGAAGCATTACAAGCACATCATCACTCAGTGGCTGCTTTGCATAGATCATGGCACCCATAACAGAGATGATCCCTTGGACCTCTTGCTTCGAAATCCGTCCGAATGATGCCCTGACAACAGTGGTATACAGGGAGTGCAGATCGTCCATCCCCTCTATGTCATCCCCCTCCTTCCTTGATTCAAGAATGTGAAACCGTACTTCAGGATCATCTTCAAGGAAGTTGGCAACAGTTGTGGCCCAAATGAAAATACCAGCAGCACCAGTAACCAGATAATCAAGAGCTTTGTCGATCCATGCAGGTTTCATTTTCATGTCGTCAAGTCGTGACTGGAGGAATGCGCGGATGTCATTTGAGACACTGTCTCCCGGCTTGACTCCATGGCCAGAAGGTATATCAAGGATGCTGATGGAATCGGGGAAGGTGATACGGTTGTCTGGCCGGCTAGTAATGACCAACTTGAACCTCTTCAAGTGATCAACCTGAATCCAATGCTTGAGCGTATGCAACAAACTCTGAAAATCCTTCTTCTCAGATGCGTCGTGCCCGAGGCCGCCGCACTCGTCCAATGCATCTATCACAATAACCGGAAGCTTCTCATGCGGAATAGCATCATCATCCAGCGTGGATAACGGTACCTCAATGAGTGATTGGAAAAGCCGATCAATGTCAGATGAGTTGTGTCCTTGATTGCCTTGAGCTAAGTGTTGCCGAAGAGAAGGGAAGATACGGGCAAGATCACAAGCGACAGTGCGCCAGAGGGCATTTGTGGTGACCGTAGATTGGGTGCGGTCAAATCGGAATGTGATTACATGGCGCTTCTGGTCCACTAGTCGATTAGCAACGCTAGCTGCCAAGGCAGACTTTCCAACGCCAGGGGATCCCCTTATCCAAATCATATTGGGGCCATCGACATTCTTGATTTCGTCTTCAATCTCTTGTAAGATGATTGTGCGTGTGCCTTTCATGCATGATTTGCGTAGGGGAAGCCTATTCTCCCCGAGGGCGCTCACCAAATCGTCCAGCTCCTTTTTTTTCGCAATTTCTGGTACAAAATTATGCGTCCCATAAGAAAGCTAAACGGAAAGGATAGATAACACACCTTGAAGACTCCCAACACCGACTTGCGTAGCATAGACAGTTTCTGGTGGATAAATGATGCGTTAAGAAAGCCAATGAGTAATCACAAACAACTCACCTTGAATATTTGAAACATCATGTGTAATGGCGGCTGAAATCACGGTTCAGACAGGTCAAGCAATAACTATAGGCGCAAAAACCAAACCTTGTCCTATTTGGACCTCTTGTATCAGATCTACCACAAATCTCTTCCTCAACTCATCCAAATTCCTCTGTGATTCGATAGCTTTGTCCTTATGAGGGAGAACGAGGATGTGTTTGGCTGCGGCCAACAACTCAGTCGTCAATCCATCCCACAAGATAGAATACACACCTGACCAACTTTCGAGCCACTTCTCAATAAAGTCCACCACTTCTTTCATCATTCTAGGAAATTCACTGATGGTAGCACGCAGTTCTTCTGATTTTGGAGCTTTCTTGAGCCGGTCCATCTGCGAAGCCAGGATTCTGATGCCCTCTGCCAAGTTTTTCATTTCTTTGTAAGATTCCTGTTGAGCCTTGAAATGCTGCCGGATTTATCAGTACCATTCACATTGGAAGTAGAAAAGGAGACCAACTTTGTATATGACATCGATGCAAGAAAAAACAGATTTTGCTATAGCATTCAGCTGCTTCGAGTCAGATAACGCACATGTGTGCTAGTCAACCATGATTTACCCCACTGATAGCCGTTCCGAACTCAATAAACATCCTACCCACATCACTTGCGGTACCGAGACGATCCATAATAGGCCTGAAATTGTTCAGGTCCTTGATCGTGCTCTTGATTCGTGTATTAAGATCGCTCAGATCACATTCATAAGCCTACACTTGGACTCGAGCAGGCAGTCTAGATGTTGACAATGATATCGTACCTCAGCAATGATCCAGAATTGTAATCCTGGAATTTCACTAGGGAATCCAACCTTAAAATTTGCTGAAGTATCCTAAGAAAATTTGGAGCAATTGAGTCGAAGATCAACCCACATTTGGTTCCTTTCTGTGTTTCGGATACAAGGTGATCCCATAGATCATCGAACCTGACACTGACTTTACATGGAGGATCATCCTGAAAAATACGCCCAGGACTGAGGATTTTTTGTCGCAAAGGATACTTTCTGTGTATATCAATATCCAGGTCACTTTCTTGCTCGAGAATACTAAATTGTAGGAATGTTTAGCACTGTCTAGACATGAGACGTTCAATTCACCATTTGCTTGTCAACTTAAGATGCTGCTCTCCCTCGAGATTCTTCTTGAGTTTCCCGTCAGTATCTCGGAGATGGCTAGGACCATCCACCTTGTCAGAGTGCTTGACGATCAATGATTGTGGTAACTTATGATCAAGCTGCCCGACGAATTCTAGATGCAGTTAAGCCTGCCTACTGATAGATTGAACCAGTACAGATTAGTATTCACCGACAATCCGGATAGTTCGTAACATAGTAGCAGTCTCATCTGAGTTTGCCATTAATTCAACTTTGGGGTAGAGTAAGCAGGAAACAACGTTGAGTATGGATGACGTTATCAGGTAGACAGGTCGTGGAACTATCCGAAGCAGCTGCTACTGCCTCCCCGATACAACGGGTGGGAATTTGATTATCATTGTACAGACATACCAGAAGCACAAGCCGTGTGGGAGCTGTACCAAATTGGACTTGTCGTGAAACATTTGTGACCATCAAAAAGTCCAAACATTGACTGATCCGAGGCATGATTAGGACAAATCATTAGATATCTCGTTACCAAACTTCGACATTGTTTTATTGTCGATGAATATGATTTTTCCGAAAGCAATGGGCCGCTTCTTAGAAGGTTTACACGCTCCAAGTCTCATTTACGAATATTGGCCTCCGCAAGGTGATTGATCACCCTTTAAAACCAATTTTTTCAGGCCTGGAATCAAGTTCAGGATCCGGATAACAACATGTCAAAGGATGGAATTTAGTAGTCCACTCGAATTATCCAACGGATGAAAGAATCTTGAGGAACAACGGGAGAGCCTCAAAAATATCCTCTAAATACCACCCTTGAGGTCCTATGTCTAAATGTTCTTGTTCAAAGGAACAAAAATTGAGAAAACGGATTCATGGTAGGGTTAGCGATGTAACTTTGACACGACACAGGTACCATTTTGTCTCTTCAAGGACAACGAAGATGAGTAGAGATGGCACCTTTTGATAATACAGAATCTGATTCCGAGCATCAACAACCATAATCCGACAACGAGGCCCCGACTTTGCCCTCCAACAACTTCAAAAAAAATTGTAGTTGTCCATTTCACAGGACGTATGTGTTCTCCGATACCGCCATGCTTATGAAAATTTCTTCGAAATATCTCCTACGTCATCAAAAACAACCACGTCAGTCTATTACCAAAAAAAGCAAGCATAGTGTTCGCGTCGGGTAAAAAGGAACGAGGGAGTCAGGAAATTACAAATGATGTGATCTTCAGGGTTTCGAGTTATTCAGGCACCATCCTTGTAAAAAATAAAAACAAAAAAAATTTGTTGCGATCCAAGAGGATCAGATGGCTGTGCCCACTGCTTCTGTGTTACAATCGTTTTTATAACAAGTCGTGTGTTTATTATCATTCCACATTCCACACGAAAGATTTTTTAATATCAATTTCATTATCGGCTGTAACAATCAATCCCGGTTAAGACAATTTCTTCAATGACAACACAGACTAAACAAAAACAATTCAACGATTCAACAATACACCATTTCAAATTTCATCATAGTTCATCACGCAAAAGAAAGCAAGGAAACACATGCCAAAAAAACCTCAAGACTGAGAGATTCTACCCCTCGAACACTCTCTTCACAACGATCATTCACAAACGGCTCTCAACCCATACAACACCTGTTGAAGTGGTCCAGTAACATACCTACATCGTCCTCTACCAGATGAGACCGGCACTCTCTCTCTATGATGTCATCACCAGACTGATGCAGTACTTTCATTTTTGTTTTTCCGTACTCACTGGTATGGTACTCTATACCTTTGTTGGACATGCTACTTAAGGCCTGGATCTATTCCTTCCTCCCTCAGTCATCTAACTTACTCAGTGACGCGTGAGGTGAGAACTCTGTTATGTTCAATGGTATCAATGTAGATTACTGATGTATACAGCTTATATCTCTGATAGGTGAATATATACATAGTCATCTAACTTACTCCGTGACGCCTGAGTTTATATCTCTGATAATACCCCTTCTCTCAAACACATTTTGATCACCATTAACATCATCACCACCTCCTGGACGGTCCTTGTTTCCTTCAACCCATCTTCAACCACCTCCTTCCCAAATGCTTCTTCCAACACCTTTCCTCCATTCCTCACAAACGCAAATTTGATTTCGGTCTTGATTTCTTCCGGAACATCGTGTTCGACATTTTTATGATTCGATTATGGAAGGAGCACTTTGGTTATACCTGCTCTGAGCACCCAGTGTTTTCTCTTTGATACCTCCCACAGGGGTGACTTTGCCGCGAACTATGAAATTGAGCCGGTTATTTTGAAATGAGGAAGCTAGTACCGATATACGCATACCTCGCCTATCATGGCTATATTCGTAGGAACGCAAGACCCTGTCAATAATGACACCAAAGCACAGACCATGGCTATACCCGCACTCGGCCCGTCCTTTTTCTGCGCTCCAGAAGGAAGATGCAAGTGTACATCTGGCCCCTGTCCTCCGTTTGTATCCAAATCACTCTCGATATTATGATTGTCTTTCTTCTTACCCTCCCCGCTCGTATGCCCGCTATTGACAAAAACTCTCAGCGGATCTCCCATCCTCTTCTCCACCAACCCCAACCCCCAGGCATGTCTCTTCACCCAGCTCAACGCCAACTCTCCGCTTTCTTATATTCCTCATTTGCCTTGACCCATGACAATGGGTGCTAATCTGAATCACGGTCGGATGAAGTGAAGGGGTCAGAAGTATCTGATGAGAAACGAGGAAGACCGAGGATGGTTTCCAGATCAGAGGGGCGGACAGTTGAATTGTATAGCACGGTTGTTGACAATGCTGACGATGATTCCAATTCTTCTGACGAAGGAACATACCCAACTTTCCCATCGCTCTCACATTTCTCTACCCATTCGGCCCACTCCACAGCTTTGAACCTCACAACAGCCGCAATAACTCTCTCCAAACTCCTCACCCAGCCTCTCTTGTCCACCCTGTAACAATCTCTCTCAGTGTTTCCTCACTCATGTCCACATATTACTTGTTTAGTTCATTCATCCCAATCTGCTTAGGTACCAAAAACCTGTTCGCGATCGCCACTTTTTCATCGAACGTATACCCCGCTGGGTGTACTATTTCACATTGGTCGAGTGATGGCGAGGATATAGAGTCGAGTGAACTGGCTGTACAGATAAATGAAACTTGAGATAGATCAAGTGGAACATTGATATAATGATCATTGAAACTCCAATTTTGTTCGGGATCCAAGACTTCTGGAAGTGGATGGATCTCCATGGAAGTTACTTTGTCCAATTTTGCCGACTTCGTCGAGAAGATCGACAGGGTCAACACACGAGGCTTTACGGAACGCTTGAACGATAAGTCTTGGGCTAGATGCAACGTGAGTACGTTTGTAACCACGTATTTCGGCTTCGTCACGGACACCACCAAGAATTATACGTTGGAATGGTCGACCGAGAGCACGAGCAGTACTTGGATTGAGTGAAGTTTTGCCTGTACCTGGTGGCCCAACGAAAAGAAGTATTGGGCCCTTGGTCGATGCGAGGTTTAGAAAGGGGGGAGGTGGTGAAGGATTTATCAAAGGGATGGGTACATCACTGGAAGATGGGGCCTGTGAGGTAGGTTTATCTGCTTCAATAGGAGACACGGTCTCGGCTTGTTTAGCAGGTTCTTCGGCTGCTGTTCCATGCCTCCGTGTCTGCATTGAGTTCTTTCAAACGGACTAGTGCAAGTTGAGTTCGGGCTTTTTTGAGGAACATTTTGTCGCGGATAACGGAGGAGGGAGGACGTTGAGAATTTCGGCCATGGAATTGAAGTTAGCCACTCGAGCTACATAGTGTATCTAAGTGGAGTTGTGATTGAAAAGAGATGAGAGGGCGTACATACTGATGACACCATTTTCCTCTCCTCGGTCCCAGACTGCATGGTCTCAATCTTTTTCTTCAGGTCGGCTGAATCACCTACTTTATGCTGGTCATTGTCATCCAGCTCACTCGTGGCACTGTTATTGGCGGAACTAAATGTAGTTGAGTTACTAGCACCTCTTTGAAGGGCCGACAATTCGCGTTGAATAGCTGCGAGTTGTTGACGCAAAAACTCTTTATGTTGCTTGGACAGGGACTCGTCTACGGCGGAAGCTATTTTATTTCACACCTCAGATGTAGAGGCCTCCTTGAGAAATATGTCAGCTGCAAGGGACAAACGAGCCTTGACATCTGGGGTGCTGAGCACGGCTAAACGGACGGTGTGAGAAAAGGAGAAAGGGGTGACAAAGAATGAAACCAACCGAATTTGTCGTTGTAGGACGTCGGGAGCAAAATCGCTGGTGGCTGTACAGTGAGCAGAACTACATCTGCCTTACGTGGGAATTTCTGTTCACAGGAATTAGCATTTTTGTCTGATACAATGTACCTGGAGGAGCACGTCTCATTCAACCTCTGACCGATCTTGATTGGGAAGGTCACCTTCCAAACATGTAATGATCTGGTTGTAAGCGCCATCTTCGATGATGACTCAGGATTACTACAAGTTTGGCATCGGCAGGAGTGTAATGTTCAGACATCAGGCACTCTGAGACACACGAACTGGCCGACTCGTTCCCAACTTCCGAGGTAGATAGAACTGCGCTCTCACCTGCTCTGATTGACCATTCCCTTGCCGACAGGCTCATTTTCGGTGTGAACGCAATACGCCTCTTTTATGCCTATAACGGACATTTGTACGCTCATATTTTGGGTACTTCCCGACACAGGACACATTAACCCCTTGGCCTTCGGGACAAAAAAAAGACTATTCTCTGCATAGCCAACCATGAAGCCAACGCATTTGACCGATGGAAATCAAACACGAGTCTATAAATTACAACTACAAGACCTCTGCTGGGCCTCGTTCAAGCGACTGCACTGCCGCCAGACGATCTTATGCGTGGATTGAAGGAGCATGAGGAGGGTTGAATGTGTTCTTGAGTCCAAAACAGACGAGTGCGGCGTTCGACTCACAGGTGCGAGAACTAGGTTGCTCCCGCACACCTCTCAAGAAGCCAGGGAGAAAGTGAGGGATGAGGCAGTCACTGCGTGCTGAGGGGCATCGCGGAGGCGTCGCGGAGGCGGAGTCCAAGGAGGAGTAACAGGCATCTCCGTTGGCTGTACAACGTTCCTGCAGCTCAAATCTTACGCCATATGAACTCAGAACTCATAGCAGCGCCATGACCATTTATTATGCGAATTGATGTGCTTTCCGATCTGTTGGTAAGGTGCAACACACGAGGTTTTATTTTTTTATCCGATATCTCCTACGCTCTTAATTCATTTTTCGGTTGCCAGAAAAGCACCTAGATATCATCTCCCAACATGAGGTTATATGGATCCTGCGCTTGCTTCCAGGCCTGGAAAGACTGGTTTCAAAGGATATAGGTAGGTCAATGGATACATCTTGCCCCAGTGTCCTCGTTTGAGGGAACGAGGACTGACTTCTGGCACAGTTATATCTGTGCCCTTGGCTAGATACAAGCGTAATCCTATCTCTGGATGACGATAATGACACGAGTAGAAATGACTCCTCTGATAACACAACAATCTCATCCCGACTATCAACACACCGGTATTTTCACTCAATTCGACAGCAAACCCCTGACTTTGTCCCCCAACAACATTGAGGAAAAAGATGTTATTGTCGATTTTACAGGATCCATATGTTCTCCGAGACCGCCACATGTGAGAAAATTCCTTCAGAATCAGAAAATGTCTTCATCATTGAAAACTACCACGTCAGTCCATTCAAAAAAGAGTTAGCATCGTGTTTGCGTCGGATCAAAAGATCAAGAAAGTGGGAACCACAAGTGAGAGAGAAATTGGAAAGGGAGAGAGGTGCCATTTTGAGTTGTTCGGTTATCGTTCTTAATAAGAAACCTTTGTTGCGGTCTAAGAAATCATCATATGTTGACTCAACGCTTCTGTGTTCTTAAGCTTGCAAATGGAATCATGTCACAACAAGTGTTGTATTTATAATCCAAGATTTCTTCATAATGACAACATAAACTAAATGAAACAAAACGACAGTTCGCCAAATACATCATTTCGACTTTGACCAAGCGAAAACATACCAAAAAAAAGAGCAGGTTCGAGGAATTGCTACTACTCAACAGACATCCTCTTCACATAATACATCATCCACAACCAACTCTCAACCCATACAACACCCCTTTGTTCCAAGTTCATGTTTACCCACTAGATTGATTTCAGTTTCAATCTCCTTTTGAACATCGTGCTCGACATCTCTACTATTGGAATACCTAGTGGCCCAACCAATAGAAGTATTGGGCTCTTTGTCGATGATGAGTGAGATTTGGAAAGGGAAGTAGGTGGCGAAGGATTTGCTAAAGGGACAGAACGTGGGGTGGGTATTCGAGCTGCATGGCATATGTAACTGGAATTGTCGATGAAAAAAGGAAAAGGCGTACATGGCTCCTGATGACAACATTTTCATCGCTTCCCTGGGGCGTTTTATTCAGCCTCGCCATTCACTAATGCCTGTCTTCCTCTCCTCAGTGCCGGATTGCATGACCTCAATCTTCTTCAGATCGGCCATATTATTTGCTTCATGCCGGTAATCACCGTCTAATTCGGGTCGAATGACTGCGAATTGTTGACGCAAGAAGTACTGGCTGTAGGGTATCACGAGAAAATCATTTGAGAAGTCTCAGAACGGCCTGTTCGAACCGTGCAGTGGTTTCCCAATTTGGGACCTTGTCTGCGGGGAGATATTGGACACGGAAAGAGGGTAAAGAACCGGAGAGAGGAGGATTGTGAGGTAAGGGTGGAGGGCGAAAAGACAGACAAGACATGCCTGGTTCAAACTGCGTGTTAGAATATTCGTGATGCGAAGGATCCGGAAACCCATGCCCCACTCGCTTGTGACTATGCAGGGAGCAGATGTAGCTCAGGTGGAGCCACAACCCGTTCAGCATATGACCAGTATAAACAACTCTGGGCACATGAAAAGTATACGACGACAGAGAAGACACAGTAAAGTAATGAATGGAGAAACAATTTTCGGGTAACAATCTTTAATTCCAGCTATGTCAATCAAAAGACAACAGCTGTAAGCGAGAGACAAACAAGCTGATGATCAACAAACAGTGATGATACAAGCATCAGCAAGCAAAATCAATCAGTGGCAGTGCGTCTGCTGATCTATATAGTTGTTATCTATTGATTACTGATGGCCCACTTAGATAAGATTCCAGTCGCTCAAATTGACGTTGGTAACACAACGGAGCTCATGCTGCGAAATTACTCTGGGAACACAAACAGAGAAAAATCAAATTCTTGAGGAAGTCACATCTGTTACTTGCAGCAGCAGAGGTTCCATCTCAAAAACTTGCATTTCTATCTAGTACATGTATCTGATATGGACTGAGTAAATGGAGAAATCGGCTGAGAGTTGCCGAAGAAGGGTGATGAAGACAGCATAAGATAGACATCAGACTCACGTGTGATATGTTAAAAATAGTGCGTGAAGATAATGTGATACAATGTTGTGATCATCATGGGCATGTGATACCCAAGTGGTCTCTATATTAGGTAGGGATACAATGTAGATCATCGCATTTGAAAACCGGTCTACATGGATTAATGTCCTGACACAGCGTCCATCAGATACGTGAGAAATTTGCAAAGAAGAGATATCGCACCAGGATTGACCCGAGTGAATTGTCTGCCTTGCGTGGGAATAGACTCCGTTCACATGATTAGACATGCTTTCGTTTGTCACAACAGCTTCGACATTGCTTGTGTTCGCATTACAAATCAAATTCTCAAAGAAATCACATTTATACTTGGTCTACTTCCACCTACGATCCCCCCGTAGCCACCTTCAATGATGTTGAAAAGCCTTTCATAAGCATTTCAGTATTCTCCGTCTTACCGTGGCCATCACATTTCCAATTATGAGTCATCATGCGGTCTTGTCAAACTCAACATCCATGCCCCATGCAGACTGTTCCGCAGCGCCTATAATTCAAGATGGTCATGTCAATGCCATCCGCGAGAGCATTCGAATGTAGATAAGACATCTTCAACTCAAAATCTAAGTGTTTCCCTGTCGTGCCCCGTTGTGGGCGGGCTAATCTCTCACCACTCCCATTTCTGAAGCCTGCCCACAACGCCACCTCGAGCCTCTGCTGCCCCGAATCCTGCCCCTTCCATCAGCGTCACCATCCTCTCAAGCTCCTCTATATTCCCAGGTGCTCAGCTACGCTATGCCCAATCAACTATTCATAATTTTGAGATATTCAACAATGTTTCCCCTTTCATATGGCTTGTAGAGCATGTCGCACTTATCATTCAGTGTTACCGCTACTTTAATGGATTTTTCACCGCCGAACACGAGCTCACAAGCGCCTATCCTCAAGATATCAATACCAAAAGATCCTCGTTACAATGCTGGTGAGTTGATCGCCAATTTCTGTCTGTCATTGAGAACAAAAAAAGTTGAACAATGCCGACTACCCCATTACAGCCACGGGGAAGCGTGTGAAGACAATCATGAAACAAATGCCTCCTCTGTTAGAAGTCGGTAGGTACTCTTGCCGTTGATCCAGCTGTGTATTGTATCTGGTCCATGTGGAGTTGTCTCGCTCCTTCTACACCGAATCGTCCGCATCGGCCTTTAGTTCCCTATGATTTACCAACCGTAGTGTATTCTTCCTGAAGGTATGTTGGGTATTTTATGCTTCTGTATCCGTCTAATGATCATGCATCGCAGAAAATTGAAGATCGGAATCTAATGCTCGATAGCTCCAAAGCTATTGCCTAGGAATCTACTATGCAAATTTAAAAGTGTGCTCAAGATCAATTTTTCTCTGAATATTTATGATACGCACATTTGTATGGACTGCTTGCACTTGATATAGGTAGCTCCTCCCCCTCGTTCATCGCATTGCCTCATCTTTTATAATAGCGGGAATCATTCAATGTGCTTGTAATGGTGTTCTTCTGATTTACCTCCCGAACACCAGAGCTCATGATGCCCATGTATAAATTAATGGCCTGTCTATCTATACTTTCAAACTATGGTTCCAAGATATCTCGACTCAGCTATCATAGTGGGTAACCTTTGACTCAACAAACGGCTCAGTCAGATAGGATTTTCCAAGTGTCTCCTCTATTTAATGCTGAATCAATTTTCGCAGGAACGAACACCATTCGACTTTCTACAGCTCCCTTGTGCATTGAGTCAGCCAAATTCTGTATCATTTTTGGTAGCAGGTGATGATGTGTTATGTCATAGTCGTCAAGGCAATTCCAGAAGAGGTAAGTCTGCACCAATGAGGCGTAGTCTTTCAACAAGCGGGTACAAAACTTGGACTATGGCTGTGTTGGGCAAATCAGTAACCGAACCATTGTGTCAGGCACATTATACAAAACAATGTACCCGGTTACTTGATTTAAAGCCGGACAAAGACGTGAGTGACCAGATCTCACTGACCTGCCTGGAATGTTCTAGAATCTGGCCGAGTTGACTAAGGAGATGCCACATCACCACCGATCGACGACTTGACTCACTTGTATATCCGGGCTAAGCCTTGAGGCAAAGCATTTAAGTATTGTAAGTGGATCGACAGGGCCAAAATGAAAACCAATGCCAATCATTTCCCGATATGGTCACTCAATTTCGCTTTCGGACCTCGCCCAAACAGGTACAATGTCGGACGTTTATTCTAAGTGAGGACAAAACTTTATTTACGGTGGTATGTTTCTAAAGAGTAGTCATGTAGATATATTCAGTTGCACAAGAAGAGTCAGGTCTTAAGAACAGTAATTGGACAACTCAAACCCACGTCGACGTCTAAGAGTTGTATCTGTCCTAGCGGCTTAATCCCCACCGTCTTCATGCTATTCGCCTGGTTTAGCGTTACCAGACGCTAGCATACCTCCACAAGTACTAGAGCGTGTCAGCGACTCTCCACCTCCCCTCCTGATTGCACTATCCAGGGTCGTAACTCCCCTTGGGAGACAAAAGTGCGGCAATCTGGTGCTCCAATAGCAATAGCATTGTGTCAATTTTCTGGATTCCGGGGATGAAAAGGGGAGTCGAACCCAAATTCTGTCGTCCACGAGGCAATCGATACGAGGCCCTCCCATTCGAGCTCACCACCTCTCACTACACCCGACATACATATCTCTCTGGCATAACGTTGGAGAGATTGGAAGGCACAAATGGTCATGGCGCTGCTATCTCAAGCTCTGAGTCCATCCAGCGTATTGGTTGAGCTGTTTGGACAACGGAGATAGCTATCACTCCTCCCATGACTCAGCCTCCACCTGCGCGACGCTCCCATGAACCACCTCACCTTTGTCCGATGCCCTCACTGTCTCCTTGTCTCCTTAAGAGATGTGCAAAACCGACTTGGAAAGAGCGTTGAAGAGTCTGGAGTTCTCGCACCTGAGTAGTGTGTCGAATGCCGCACCTATCTTCCACAAATCCAGGCAGACTCCGGTGGTACATACAAATGTGTCCTGTGCTCGTCTGGGACCCAAAACCATGGTTCAACGTCCTGACTCATCACCCATCCATCCGTCATGCCTTGCAGCATTTGCGTATATCCATGAGTGGGTTTCCGGTATTCAACCATGAGATCTGCTATGTCTAAGATCCCCATACCAAAATTGAAGGAATAGTATGCCAGCACTGTTCCACCGTATTGACGTCGTGTATGCTCTTGCTTGACCCAAGATATGCGTGTACAGATGACCGGTATACACACCAAAAAGGCGAATCGCGTTCTTGTGTGGGAGCCTAAGAGCAATGAGTCTGTCGCCAAGGGATATTCAATCCAAGCAGGTGAGAGGGCAATCCTATACACCTCGGACATTGGAAACTTGAAAACGAGTTGGCGAGTTCGTGTGTCCCAGAGTCAGAAATCGGAGGCATAGTTAGACCAAGGTGCGAGGAGTTTCCCGTCGGAGGAGTGCTCATATATCCGAAAAATCTGCACTTGATCATCAAAGTAAACAGAATCAAACAGGGCGGCATCATGAATACATTACGGAGGAGTAAGATATGAGATCAAAGATGACGACGGTCAAGCCATCGGGTGCCAGGATCATTCTCTATCCTGCTGATGCCGAACTTGCAGTCATCATCAAATATAACTAGGTCGTTATATGTCTGGAAGGCGACCTTCCCAATAAAGACATCTTTTATCGGCCAGAGGTTGAATGAGATGCGCTTCTCCGGGTGATGACGATATGAACAGAAATTCCCACGCGATGTAGTTCTAACTGATGCGTGAAAACATGTCAGTCCAGCCATCGCGTGTGCCCGTTTGACAAACGGTTTTCACACATAGACCTGGTTTCAACGTACACGATGTCGTGCAAGTTTTCTCAGGTGAGCATATACTCCTTGGTCTGTGGGTGCTGCTGAGTTCGTTCCTCTCAGCATCCATTGTTCGCCTCGACATGCATCCGTCCACTGTTATTCAAGACGACGAGGCGGCGACTGGGTTAAGTCTAGAACGGACGTTATGTCCCGTCAGGGGAGATCAGGATCCCCACTGAAGAGGGTTTCACCGTACACTCAGCTCTACACCAACATTTGTGCCAGCTCTTCTCCCCTTTTTCGTCGCATTCTTGAAACCCGGTTTTATGCATTCAAGGTCATCAGTAACATCTGTAACGATCATTCGTAAAGACGGTGTTCGCAGCATTTGATATGATGGCCTTTTCCGACAACCCGGGAAGGGATGTAATATCTGTTCATCGCCGAGCGACCCAAGCAAGCGATCTTGCCATTCACCACTCACTTTACTTCAGATCCGCAGATCCGCATATCATAAACCCAAGTCCAACTCTCAGACTTCCCAGACACTTGCTCTACCCCACGTACGAGGAGGCTCAGACAAATTCGAACACCTTCTCCCCAAACACCTCAGTAGCATTATGAAGTCCGTCAACAAGACCGACAAGTTCACACCCATCTTCCCCTCCAAATCTGTCGAGAAATGTCTAATGCCCTGGCACAGTGGCGTCCTTGCACGATGCCGGCGAGCCTCGATGTTTAAGAAAGAAGCTCACTCAGTCGGATTTCGTCCAAGGTATGTCCTTGAAGAACAGTTGCCGACACTGGTGGGAAGCTCTTGCTTTGGCATGAGGATTTGAAGGGTTTGAGAGTGCTAAAGAGCTGATCCTTTGGTCGCCACCAGAGGACCCGAGGATTGACCAGTTCTTCCATAATGTCACTTCAAGGGCTCCAATGCGAGAGATTTCTATCCCTCCGTCAGGTCCAGTATACAATTCCTGTTACAGGCCATTGGAAGTGGATGTCTGATCGTGACGAAAAGGGGCTGTGGTGGAGAGTTGTACCAGTCGTTCCGGGGACTTGAAGATGAGGGCATTGTGAAAACGGCTTAAGAGGCATGTATTAGACATTCACAACTTCTAATGGCTCACGAATTATTGTAGACTGTACATAATACAACAAGGAAATCAAATGCTTTGCTACCTGTGAATAACTTTTGGCAGATGCGTTACTTGTCGAGTGAATCGCTGAGGCGCATAGCT
>Ga0153977_1000130_pt1 | contig 20396 bp, 20 predicted proteins | sample TSGA061MetaG_FD_104710 | JGI IMG/M metagenome (GOLD analysis project Ga0153977, IMG submission 104710) | Attine ant fungus gardens microbial communities from Georgia, USA - TSGA061 MetaG | ecosystem: Host-associated > Fungi > Mycelium > Unclassified | place: USA: Georgia, Yuchi Wildlife... | reverse complement strand
CGCCCGGAGTAGTCCTGCGGCACATGCGCCGGCGGGCTTCGGTCCACCCACAGCGCCTTGAACGAGAGCAAAGAAAATCCGCCGGCTGCGAACGCAGTCCCGGCGGCAGAACATCTACGTTCACTAACCATTCTAGGGCGCAAGGAAGGAGCAATAACCTCCCGGAGGCGTGAAATCACTCACACGCCCGTGATCCCGGCAGTCATAAATGGATGGGTTGACCGATACGCCGGGTTCTGTCATCCCGATCCGTTACCGGAAAGGGAGAGGCGGCCATCCATCTACGAACGCCGTTGCCGACGCCCTCCAGCAGCCTACCCGGACACTCGGGCGAGCAGCCCTCGAACGTGTCCTGTCTGGCCTTGCTCCGGGTGGGGTTTACCTAGCCTCCCCGGTCACCCAGGGAGCTGGTGGTCTCTTACACCACCGTTTCACCCTTACCTGCTGCTCCGGTGCAATACCGGAACGCAGGCGGTCTGTTCTCTGTGGCACTGGCCTGCGGGTTACCCCGAGTGGGCGTTACCCACCACCCTGCTCTGTGGAGCCCGGACGTTCCTCGAGCCACTTTCGTGACGCGCGGCCGCCTGGTCAACCCATCCGCCCTACAGTCTACCGGCGTCCAGGTCGGTCCAAGTCACCGGTAATATCGACTGGTGCTGATTCTCCTGCCGCCCTCAGAAGGCAAGACCCCCGCCCTCAAAGGACCTGCCATTGAATGGGAGTCGTTGAGCTTCCCGGAGTTGAACCCGTACCGGGCCAAGGTTCTGGAAGCTTTGGGGACAGTGAGCGCGCACGAGGATGCCTTGGCGTTACTGGGCGTCGGCGCCTCGCTTCGGGACGACGTCGAACGCAATACGCGCCTGCATGCCGAACCGGCAGCCCCCGCGCACCAGGTCTATTCAGGGGTCCTTTACGACGCCCTTGGCTACAAAAGCATGACCCCGGCCCAACGACGCAAGGCGACGGAGTCCATCCTGGTGGTGTCCGCCTTGTGGGGCGTCATCGGCTTTGGCGACCATGTGCCCGCCTACCGGCTGTCGATGGGAACCGCACTGCCCGACGTCGGACGCCTCGCCTCTTATTGGAAGCCGCAACTGAACGCCACGCTCGCCCAGCGGGTCGACGGCGAACTGCTGGTGGACTGCCGCTCCAGCACCTACGCAGCGGCCTGGGCTCCCCCGGCCGGGCAGACGGTGAACGTGAACGTGTTCAACGAGGCGAACGGCAAGCGCACAGTGGTGAGCCACTTCGCCAAACACACCAGGGGTGAACTGGCGCGGCATTTGCTGACCAGGCGCGGCAAGGCGCCGGGAACTCCGGATCAGCTCCTGAAGGCCGCCCGCGAAATCTGGACCGCCGAACTGGTTGAAGGCGCTGCCCGCAAGCCGCACGCCCTGAACATCATCCTGTCCAGCTAGCGTCGTGCCCGGGTCAGTTCCACTCGGCTGAACGGACCAGGATGACGCCGGAGTCGGGGCAGAAAACGATGTCGTCGTCCGCAGCGGCTTTGACCTCGGCAAGGTCGCCCGGGCTGAGCATCATGCCCGAGCCTTCAGACTTTCCGTGGAACAGCCGGGCAGCACCGACTCCCCGCTTCGCGATGGTCTTTTCGTAGACCGCGAGCATCCCCGGGTCCAGCGCCTCGGCGAAGGCGGCCCGTTGCCCGCGAACCACGGTCTCCTCGGCCGCGATCTCCGCGATCGCTTCGTCCAGTTCAGAGCGGATGCTGCCAAACGAGCCCTGGATATCGTCAACGATGGCTTGCTGGGCAGCTTGGCGTTCACGCAGGGTATCCAGACGTTCCAGAATCTCAAGTTCAACGTCTTCGAGGTCGGAACGTCGCTTGTTGAGTGAGGCAATGTCGTTCTGCAGCGCCACCAGGTCCTTGGACAGCCCGGTTCCACTGTTCAGCCTGGTTTCATCGCGCTCGATACGGGATGCAACCTGTTCGACGTCGGCCTCAGCGCGGCGCAGTTCGGTTTCGGCGTCGTGGACGGCGATTTTGGCCGCCCCGAGCTCACCATTGGCGACGCTGAGGGCGTCCGTCAGGTCAGTGATGCGAGGATCGTTTTCCAGCACCTTCCGGCGTCCGGCCAGTGACTTGAGCTTGGCATCGAGCCCCTGCAGTTCAAGCAATTTCAGTTGTTCTGCCGGTGCTGCTTTCGCCACGCTTACCTCCGCTTGTCGCCGCCGGCCCTGGAGATCAGGTCCGGCTCTTTCCTAGACTCTAGTCGCCGCCGGGAGTCAGTATGAAGTCCCAAGGGTCACTGTTGGTGCTGCTGACGCGGATATCGACGTCGTAGCCCTGGTCCGAGAGCACGTTGCCCAGCGCTTCGGCGGCAGCGGGAAGCCACAACCATTCACTCGCGAAATGCGATACGTCGATCAAGTAGGGCCGTCCGTTGGTGGCCCCCTCGCGTGCCTCCGAAGCAGGATGATGCCGCATGTCCGCCGTGACGTACACATCCGCATGGTTGGCCCGCACGGCGTCGAACAAGCTGTCTCCGGCACCGCCGCAGACAGCCACGCGCCGAACCAGCCCGTCTTTGTCGCCGGCAACGCGTACCCCGCCCGCAACGGCGGGCAGCATTTCAAAGACCCGGGCTGCGAAGTCGCCCAGGGTTTCAAGCTCCGGAAGATCTCCCACCCTGCCGATCCCTTCTTCCGGGAGTCCATTGGATGCCTGGGTCAGCGGCGCCACGTTCTCCAGCCCGAAGGCATCTGCCAGGACGTCAGACACTCCCCCAACGGCCGAGTCACCGTTCGTGTGCACAGTGAGCAAACCCGTTCCGGCCTCAATGAGCCGGTGCACGGCGAGGCCTTTCGCGGAGGTCGCCGCAACCGAGTTCACGCCCTTGAGCAGCAAGGGATGGTGGGTGATGAGAAGTTCGGCCCCCCATTCGATGGCCTCATCGATCACAGCCAAAGTGGGATCCACGGCAAAGAGAACTTTGGTCACCGGGACAGTAGGACGCCCGACGACCAGGCCGACTTCATCCCAATCCTCGGCGAGGGACTCTGGCCAGAGCTCTTCAACAGCCAACAACACCTGGCCGAGGGTAGGCTCACCGCTGGCCCCACCTGTGTCGTCGTGTTCTGTTTCGTCATCTTCGACGGAATCCGCATCAGAAATGCCAGTGTTCACTGCTTCCATATCCCTATTCTTCACTACCGTGCCGCTTCAGGCAGTCCCGACCACTGGTGTACCTGCCCGGTGCCGTAATTCTCCCGTAAGGTGAAACGGGAATCATCAGGCCATCCCAACCATTGAAGAGAACATGAAAACTTTCGTACTTGGCGGCGGCTGCTTCTGGTGCCTGGATGCCGTTTACCAGAAAACCCGTGGCGTCAGCTCGGTGGTCTCCGGCTACACCGGCGGCCATGTTCGCAATCCTGATTACTACGAAGTGTGCTCCGGGACCACTGGCCACGCGGAGGTCGTCGCGGTGACGTTCGATGAAACCGTTGTTCCGGAAGAAGTCATCCTGGACATGTTCTTCGCCCTTCACGACCCCACCACCTTGAACCGGCAAGGCTATGACGTCGGAACCCAGTACCGGTCCTCGATGTTCTACACCACCACCGAAGAGAAGGTCTTGTTCGAAGAAGCCATCGAACGCGCCCAGGCGTTGTGGTCCGATCCGATTGTGACTGAAGTGGTGCCACTTCCGGACTTCTACGAAGCCGAGGATGTCCACCAGAATTACTATGCAAAGTTTCCGTACCAGGGATACTGCCAGGTGATCATTAACCCCAAGCTGGCAAAGGCCCGGAAATATTACTCTGCATGGCTTACTGCTTAGCAGGGTTTCGATCCGGCTGGTTAGGCTGACCTCAGCATTCCCTCTTCAGAGATAGGCGTAAATTTTCATGGCAAGGATCTACGACGACGTTACTCAGCTGGTCGGCCGCACCCCGCTGGTTCGCTTGAACCGGCTGACCGAGGGCCTTGACGCCCAGGTTGCTGTCAAGCTTGAGTTCTACAACCCCGCCAACAGCGTCAAGGACCGCATTGGTGTGGCCATCATTGACGCCGCCGAAAAGTCCGGTGCCTTGAAGCCGGGCGGAACGATCGTCGAGGGTACTTCGGGTAACACTGGCATCGCCCTCGCACTCGTGGGCGCGGCACGCGGTTACAAGGTCATCCTGACCATGCCCGAAACCATGTCCACCGAGCGCCGTGTCATGCTGCGCGCCTATGGTGCCGAAATTGTCCTGACCCCCGGCTCCGAAGGCATGCGGGGAGCTGTCGAGAAGGCCCAGGAGATCGTCGCCACCACGGAGAACTCCATCTGGGCACAGCAGTTCGCCAACGAGGCAAACCCGGCGATCCACCGCGCCACCACGGCCGAGGAAGTCTGGAACGACACCGACGGCGAAGTTGACATCTTCGTAGCGGGCATCGGAACCGGTGGCACCATCACCGGTGTGGGCCAGGTTCTCAAGGAACGCAAGCCCGGAGTCCAGATTGTGGCGGTCGAGCCCAAGGATTCGGCCATCCTCAACGGTGGAGCTCCCGGTCCCCACAAGATCCAGGGAATCGGCGCCAACTTTGTCCCCGAGATCCTGGACACCAACGTCTACGACGAAGTCCTTGACGCCACCCTTGAGGACTCCGTGCGGGTTGCCCGGGACCTCGGCGCCCGCGAAGGCATCCTTGGCGGCATCTCCTCCGGTGCCATCGTGTGGGCCGCGCTCGAACTCGCAAAGCGTCCGGAGAATGCCGGCAAGCTGATCGTGGCCGTCGTCTGTGACTTCGGAGAGCGCTACATCTCCACCGTGCTGTTTGATGACATCCGCGGCTAACACAACGCCCGCACACCTTCGTTTCCTGTAGAAAGGTCTTTGTGAGCTTCTTCGCAAGACTTAAGGAAGACCTCGACGCCGCCCGGTCACACGACCCGGCGGCGCGAGGTTCTTTTGAGAACTTTTTCGCATACTCCGGATTGCATGCCATCTGGGCGCACCGCCTGACCCACAAGCTCTGGCAAAACCCGGCGCTCCGGTTTCCGGCGCGCCTGATTTCGCAGCTCGCGAGGTTCCTGACGGGCATCGAGATCCACCCCGGGGCTACGATCGGCCGCAGGTTCTTCATTGATCACGGCATGGGTGTCGTTATCGGTGAGACGTCGGAGATTGGTGATGACGTGATGATTTATCACGGTGTCACCCTCGGCGGCCGCTCCCTTGCCAAGGTAAAGCGCCACCCCACCATTGGTGACCGGGTCACCATTGGTGCCGGCGCCAAGGTGCTGGGCCCGATCACCATCGGAGCGGACAGTGCAGTGGGTGCCAATGCCGTTGTGGTGAAGGACGCCCCACCGGAGTCGATCATCACCGGGATTCCAGCGACCTGGAGGCACCGTGATGCCAGGTCCGAAACGAAGCCCGCCGTGGATCCGGCGGAGTACTACATCGAATACCGCATCTAGCCGGCCAGTCCTTTGTAGAAGTTCAGGAACACGGCGTCGAACGCCCTGTCCGGAAGAATCCTTCGCATTGCCAGAACGCTCCAGGCCCCCCGCCCCACCGGGTAGCGGGTCCTGGGGCGTTTTGCCTTTGCGGCCCGGAGGATGGCTTTTGCCACCACCCTTGCCGGAGTGGAAAGGACGTGGCCGTCACCCGAGGTGGATGCCAGCGCTGCCGCAACAACATGCGCCTGGTCGGCGTACGGACCGCCGCCTGATGTGGCCAGCAGTCCCTCGCCGGCGATAGTGCCCCATTCGGTGTCGGTCCCTGATGGCTCAATGATGACGACGTCGATGCCGTGCGGCTTCAACTCCAGGCGCAGTGAGTCGCTCATTCCCTCCACGGCGAACTTGGTGCCGTGGTACCAGGCCCCCAGCGGCTCGTAGATCTTTCCACCGATGGACGCCACATTGATGATCCGTCCCGTCCCTGCCGCCCGCATTCGCGGAAGAACCAGCTGGGTCATCCGTGCAAGGCCCATGACATTGACCTCGAACTGCCGCCTTCCCTCAGCGAGGGGGACCTCCTCGAGCGAACCGTAGGAACCATAGCCGGCGTTGTTGACCAGCACGTCCACCCGTCCGTGGGCGGCCTCCACCTGCGCCACCGCTGACGCCATTGATTCCTCGGAAGTCACGTCGAGGTGAAGCACTGTTATCCCGTAGTCCTTCAGGGGCTCCATCCGGTCCACGCGGCGCGCACCTGCATAGACAGTGAAACCCGCGGACGCCAAGGCAATGGCCGTCTCAAATCCGATACCTGTGGAGGCGCCGGTAACAAGTGCGGTGCTGGCTGGCATGATTCGTCCTTTGTGGTGGCCCAGCACCAGAACGGGAACTCCGTTACGGCAAAGGCCGGCTCCTCCCAGCGTAATCGGAAGGAACCGGCCTTGTGCAGGCGGTATTACCCGCCCACGTGTCTGCTAGTGGGTGTCGACAGCCGAGATCTCGGACTTGTCTTCGCCCCACAGGGTGTGGAACGTGCCCTCGGTGTCTACGCGGCCGTAGGTGTGTGCGCCGAAGAGGTCACGCTGGCCCTGGATCAGGGCGGCGGCAACACGCTTGCGGCGGAGGCCGTCGTAGTAAGCCAGGGAGGAGGAGAACACCGGTACCGGGATGCCCAGCTGCACGGCGGTGGCCACAACGCGGCGCCAGGCCGGCAGTGCCTCTGCGATGGCCTTGGTGAAGGCCGGCGCGAACAGCAGGTTGGCAGGCTTCTCCTCGGCAGCGTAGGCCTTGGTGATGTCCTTGAGCAGCTCTGCACGGATGATGCAGCCTGCACGCCAGAGGGAAGCGATTTCGTCCAGCTTGAGGTCCCAGCCATATTCCTTGGCTGCGGAGGTCAGCATGTCCAGGCCCTGTGCGTATGACACGAGCTTGGAGGCGTAGAGTGCCTGGCGGACGTCCTCAACGAACGTCTCAGGGATTTCCACGGAGGCCTCTTCGCCGGCGAGCAGTTCCTGGCCGAGCTTGCGCTGCTCGGTCTGGGAGGACAGTGCACGGGCGAACACGGATTCGGCAATGCCGGAGACCGGCGAGCCGAGTTCCAGTGCGGAGATGACCGTCCAGCGGCCCGTGCCCTTCTGACCTGCAGCGTCAACCACGACGTCCACGAACGGCTTGCCGGTCTTGGCGTCGACGTGGCCGAGGACCTCGGCGGAGATTTCGATCAGGAAGGACGACAGATCGCCCTTGTTCCACTCAGCGAAGATCTTGGACTGCTCAGCCGGCTCAATGCCTGCGCCGGAGCGGAGGAGGTCGAAGGCCTCACCGATGACCTGCATGTCGGCGTACTCGATGCCGTTGTGGACCATCTTGACGAAGTGACCGGCGCCATCGGTGCCGATCCAAGCACAGCAGGGTTCGCCGTCGACCTTGGCGGAAATCTTTTCCAGCAGCGGGCCGAGTGCGTCGTAGGACTCACGGGAGCCACCGGGCATGATGGACGGGCCGTTCAGCGCGCCTTCTTCACCGCCGGACACGCCAACACCCACAAAGTGAAGATCCTTCTTGGCCAGTGCTGCCTCGCGGCGGCGGGTGTCCTCGTAGTGCGAGTTACCGGCGTCGATGATGATGTCGCCTGCCTCGAGCAGCGGTTCCAGCTGCTCGATGACGTTGTCGACGGGGGCGCCTGCCTTGACCATGATGAGGACACGGCGGGGCTTTTCGAGGGAATCGACGAGTTCCTGCAGCGTTTCCGTGCGGATGAAGTCGCCTTCCGTGCCGTGCTTTTCCAGCAGGGCGTCAGTCTTTTCCACGGAGCGGTTGTGGAGAGCCACGGTGAAGCCGTTGCGTGCGAGGTTGCGGGCCAGGTTGGCGCCCATCACCGCAAGGCCGGTGACACCGATGTGTGCTGACATCAAAACTCCAATTCGTTCGTGTGCAAACAGTCCCGACGTACCCAAGCAGGACACGCGGGAAACGATTTCAAAACCAGGGGCTGTAATAAACCATACGTATTTAAACCGTGGGCGGGAAAGCGGAGCCCACGTTGTGGAAGCTGCCGCGTCATAAACAGTCTATGATGCCCGGCGGCCGCTGCGGAGGCACGGAATCCGTTCCCGGCGCGGATACCCGCGCTCCGGGCCACCCCGCGCCACTATGCTTACCTCTATGTCAACCAGCCTTCACCACCGCGCCGTTGAGCATTTGGGAACCCGGATTGTGGGTGGCGCCCTTCCCACGGGACACGTGATGTTGGCTGAGCATTTGGAAGACGAACTCAACGTCTCGCGTTCGGTGGTGCGTGAAGCAGTGCGGGTCCTCCAATCCCTCGGGCTTGTCGAAACGATCAAGCGGGTAGGCATCCGCGTTCTTCCTGCCCACCGCTGGAATCCCTTCGATCCCCTGGTCATCCGGTGGCGTCTCGCGGGCGAAGGTCGCGGCGCGCAGTTGCGGTCGTTGGCCGAGTTGCGTTCCGCCGTCGAGCCCGTGGCGGCCGAACTCGCCGCCGGCAACGCACCCGGGAGCCTGCGGCAGGAACTGGTGGGCATTTCCCTGGCCATGAAGGAGGCAGGGGATGCCGGGGACATGGCGACGTTCCTTGATCTCGACATCCGCTTCCATGCCCTGGTGTTGTCCGGGTCGGGCAACGAGATGTTCGCCAACCTCATTGGACAGGTCACCGAAACCCTCACGGGCCGGACCGTTCATGGCCTCATGCCGGAGCATCCCCAGAAGGAAGCGCTCCAGTGGCACATGGACGTTGCCCATGCCATCGATGCCGGTAACGGTGCGATGGCGCGCGATGCCGCTGCAAAAATCATGCGCCAGACGATCGCGGAGCTGGCACCCAGCTGGGATGACCAGCCCCGCGTCTTCGTCCCCGTCTCCAGGAACTAACTGTTCCGGAAGTTCAGCAACACCTTGCCGGACCCGGCCGAGTTCTTCGCCACCTCGAAAGCTTCAAGGCCATGTGCGAGATCGAACTCGTGCGTCACGACGGGGTCCACGAACAGGGAGCCGTCAGCCAGGGCCGCGATGACGTCATCGATCTCGTCGTTGAAGCGGAAAGAGCCCAGCAGTTCCAGCTCGCGCGTGATCGCGAGCGAAATGAACACCGGCTGGGGTCCGGAGGGCAGCAGCCCTACCATCACCACCTTGCCTCCGCGGGTGGCACCTTTGATGGCCGAGGCCAGTCCGTAATGGCTCCCTGAGGATTCAATAACGACGTCGGCATCCACCGCCGCGATGGCGTCGGCGTCGTCACCCTTGAGGACCTCGTCAGCGCCGACTGCACGCGCGATCTCCAGCGGCTTGTCGTGCATGTCGACGGCGACAATTTTGGCTGCCCCGGCGCGCTTCAAGACTGCAACGCAGAGGGCGCCAATTGGACCGCTGCCGATCACGAGCGCGGTCTTGCCCCGTACCTCACCCGCACGGGAGACGGCGTGCCAGGCCACGCTGGCCGGTTCCACCAACGCCGCCGTGCGAAGGTCCAGGTTTGCAGGCAAGGGGCGCAGCATCCTGGCGGGCAGGTTGGCGTAACGGCTGAAAGCGCCATCCGTATGCGGGTAACGCGCCGCACTCCCCAGATAGGTGCACCCCGGGGACAGGTTTGGCCGGTCCGCGGGGTACCGGACGCTGCCGGGCGCCGGGGTTGCCGGATGCACAGCCACGGGCGTACCCGCTGCGGGGCCCGTACCGTCAGCTGCCTGCTGGAGAACAACTCCAACAATTTCGTGGCCGAGGACCATGGGTTCTTTGAGAATGGACTCGCCGGCAGCACCGTGGAGCCAGTAGTGGAGGTCCGAACCACAGATCCCGCCATAGGCAATCCCGACAATTGACTCGCCGGATTGCGGTGCCGCCAGGGGGATGTCCTCGATGCGAAGATCGCCTTTGCCGTGGGCTACAACGGCAGGACCGGATGCAGGGAGATTGAGGCTCATTAGACCACCACCGTCATTCCGCCGTCGACGAAGATCGTTTGGCCGTTCACGAAGTTCGATGCCTGCGATGCGAGCCATACGGTGGGTCCGGCGAGGTCTGCCGTGGTTCCCCACCTGTTGGCCGGGGTACGGCCCAGGATCCAGGAGTTGAAGTCGGCGTCATCGACCAGGTTTTGGGTCATTTCGGTGTGGATGTATCCGGGGGCGATGCCGTTGATCTGCAGGCCGGATGCTGCCCACTCGGCGGTCATGGCCCGGGTGAGGTTACGCAAGCCACCCTTGGCGGCAACGTACGGCGCGATGGTGGGACGGGCCAGGTCAGTCTGGACCGAACAGATGTTGATGATCTTGCCCTGACCCCTGGGAATCATGTGACGGGCGGCCTCCCGGCCCACGAGGAAAGCGCTGGTGAGATCCGTGGTGATGACCCTGTCCCAGTCCTTGACGTCAAGGTCCAGCATGGGAACGCGGTGTTGGATGCCGGCATTGTTCACCAGGATGTCCAGAGGCCCAACGTTCTGTTCCACCCAGGCGACCCCTTCAGCGGCAGCATCGGCGTCCGTAACGTCGAAGGCCCGGCTATGGACCCTCCCCTCCGGATACTCCGCAGCCATCGCCTGGTGCGATGCCTCAAGCCGTTCAGCGTTGATGCCGTTAAGCACAACGGTGGCACCGGCATCGGCGAGGCCCCTGGCAAGGGCGTTGCCTATCCCCCGGCTTGAACCAGTAACCAAGGCAATGCGCCCGGTCAGATCGAAAAGTGCACTCATGGTTTGTTCGTCATTCCTTCTTCAATTGCGACAGTTCATTTGCTCGTGGATACAGTTCAGGTGCTGGTGGATGTTGCAGCGGCCGGTGTCCGGCCCAGGTTTGCGATGGCTTGCCGGACGACGGCAAGGTCCTGGTCGCCAAGGCCCTGGCGTTTGAGTTCGGCGTACAACGCAAGTGCCGCCGAGGCCATTGGCGTGGCGGAGCCTGCTGCTTCAGCACTGGCGAGCACGAAGCCAAGGTCCTTGTGCATGAACTTGGCCGGTCCTGTTGGGGCATAGTCCTTGGCTGCCAGGCGCGGACCAACGTTGTCCAGCACCCGGCTTCCGGCCAGTCCCCCGGACAGCACCTCGAAAAGCGCCTGCACGTCCATCCCGGAGCGTTCGGCGAGTTCCGCGGCTTCGGCGAGGGCCGCCGTCGTGGTTCCGACAATCAGTTGGTTGCACGCCTTGGCAAGCGATCCGGACCCCAGGGGTCCCATCCGCCGCACGGTGGTGCCCATGGCCTGGAAAAGTGGCTCAAGCTGCTCGAAGCGGCCTTCATCGGCCCCCACCATGATGGCGAGGGTACCGCTCTTCGCGCCTGCGGTTCCGCCACTGACCGGCGCGTCCACCACAATGGCGTTGCCGCCACTTGCCTGGTCCACCAGTTCTCCGAAACGCTGGACTCCCGTTGGGGAGACGCTGCTCATGACGACGACGGCGGTACCCGGGCGCGGCGCCGAACCGCGCCAGGCGTCAAGCAGGTCCGCGGCTGCTTCCTCGATGTACGGAAGGTCCGGGAGCATGAAGATGATGGCGCCTTCGTCCCGCAACGCGGCAACGCTGGCGGCCCGGTCGATGCCGGGGAGTGCTTCGAACGCGGCGTCGGAGCGGTTCCAGGCGGTGACGGTCCATCCGGCGGTGGCAAGATTGGACGCCATGGGCGCGCCCATCAGACCCAGACCGACGAAACCCACACGTTTGGTGGTCATGGCAGGTAACACCTCACTTCGTTGTGGTCATCTATGGAAATTCTGTTCAATATCCTAGCCGCCATTCAGTATGATGAACACTATGACGACTGATGAACTTACCATCGCCATCGCTGTACCGCTCGAAGCTGAGCACGTAGAGCAGATCCGCGCTGTAGATCCCTCCATAACAGTTCTCTACGAACCCGGGCTGCTTCCCCCGGAGCGCTTCCCCGCAGACCACGCGGGCGACCCCGCCTTCAAAAGGTCACCGCAACAGGAAGAACGCTATTGGGACATGCTGAACAAGGCACAGATCCTCTACGGCTTCCCCAATGAAAGTCCCGCTGGACTTGCGCGCATCGCCAAAAGCAACCCGCACCTGCAGTGGATCCACGCCATGGCAGCCGGCGCCGGTGGAGCGGTCAAGGCCTCGGGCCTGGACACCGAAACCCTCAGGAAGTTCCACGTCACCACCTCAGCCGGTGTGCACGCCCTGCCCCTGGCTGAATTCTCGGCATTCGGAATCCTCAACGGCTTCAAGCGCAGTGCCGAGATGGCACAGGACCAGGCGGCCAAGTTTTGGCCGGAACTGCGGACGCCCACCAAGCTGGCCAACGGATCCAAGGTAGTCATTGCAGGCCTGGGTGAAATTGGCATGGAAACAGCCCGCATCGCGCGTGCCCTGGGCATGAGGGTCAGCGGAACCAAGCGCAACGTCGAAACCATCGAGGGAATCGACCAAGTCACCAACAACGACGGCCTGGCAGCCCTGGTGGCCGACGCCGATGCCGTGGTCAACACACTGCCCGGCACGCCGTACACGGAAAAGCTGTTCAACGGGGACATCTTCTCCGCCATGAAGCCTGGAACAGTTTTCGTCAACGTGGGACGCGGCACGGTAGTGGACGAAGACGCCTTGCTGGCAGCACTGGACAACGGACAGGTTGGCTACGCATGCCTGGACGTGTTCGCCGTGGAGCCGCTGCCCCAGGACAGCCCGCTGTGGAACCACCCCAAGGTCCTGGTGTCCCCGCACACCTCGGCGTTGAGCACGGCTGAAAACAGGCTCATTGCCGAACGCTTCTGTGACAACCTGCGCATCTTCCTGGACGGTGGCGAACTCCCCCACCTCGTGGACCCGGTCCACTTCTACTAAGCCCGACTACCACCCGGTGGCGCCAAGCCACCTCTCGGACAATGCATCAGCCATGCTCCTGGTGTACGTGCTCGAGAGGTGGTTGTCGTCCAAGTACACGTAGACGTTGCCGATGATCCCCGGACAGGAAGCACCGTCACAGATCAGGTCAGTCATATCAAGGATGGACAAGCCGGTGAAGTTTCCGTCCAGCTGATCGAGCGGATTGTCCGCAGCCAACACAGAGGACAGTGCGGGACGGCAGCGCGGGTCATCAACGCCGGAAGCCATGGCACATTCACTGGGACTGAAGGAGAACCGCGGATTGTCCCGCATGGCAATGACCTCAATTCCTTGATCGGTGATTTCTCCGACCAGTTCATCGAGCCCCCAGGTAAGGTCCTCTTCCGGAGAATCCGGGACAGCCGCAGTCCCGACAAGGAAGACCGCATCCGGCCGGTGGAGCCGTATGTGCTCACGGACATTCCGGTTGAAGGCGTTGCATTCGTCGCCTACCTCATCCGTTTGCGTCATGAAGGGGCAGGCTCCAAACGTGATGGCCTGGACCCGCCAGTTACGCTCTTTTGCCAGGGGGCCGATTGCACCGAGCCACTGCAGGGAGTGGGATTGCCCCACTACGAAGATGGTCTTCGCGGCATCGGCACCGATGTCGTTCTGCTGGCACTCCGCGAACAAGACCGGGTCCTGGGGACGCAACTCACCGGTGCACGGCCCATCAAGCTTGCCCCAGTCGGCCGGAAGCTGCTCAGGTGTTGGAAGCGTCCTGGCGTCCTTGCCCACCCGGTTCACATAGCCCGGCAACAACGCCCGGGCGCCCGGATTGTCCTCGGAATCCTGGCCGGCAATGGCGTTCTTCTCTTGCTGTTGCTGGAACCCGAAAACGGTCATCGGGGTCGCCCCCACAGCAAGGCAAACCAACACCGCCAGGGCCAGACGGCGGCGCTTTGCCTCCGGCCACCGCCAAGACCGCAGCGGCTGTTCCACAAACCTGGTGGTGAGGTACGCCAGCAGCAGGGAAAGACCCACGATCACTGCGCCCGTCAGTGCGTCCGCGTGGTCTTCACCGATCCACAGCAGGGCGATGACCAACAGTGGCCAGTGCCACAGGTAAAGGGCGTAGGAGGTGGATCCAAGCCCCACCAGCAACCTGGAGGACAGGATGCGATCGACGCCGAAACGGCTTCCCGTCTGGCCTGCAATGATGACAGCCACCGCCGCGAGGGTGGGCCACAGCGCAACGAAGCCAGGGAACGCCGTGCGGACCTGGAGGATCACGCCGCAACTGAGCATTGCAGCAACCCCCACCCATCCCAGGACTGTTCCCGGACCACGTCCCGGGCGCAGGAAGGGAAGCAGCAGCGCGACCAGGGTGCCCAACGCAAACTCCCACAGCCGGGCAAGGGTATCGAAGTACGCCAGTTCCTGGTGCGCCGCGGTGAAGTAGATCGAATAGCTCAGCGACGCCACGAAGACCAGCCCGAAGATTCCCAGCAACACTGACCGGTAACGCAGCCCGAACTTCCGGCACAGCAAGCCCGTAATGACGAAGATCGCCGGCCAGAGGATGAAGACCTGCCCCTGGATGGACAACGACCAGAAATGCTGCATGGGACTCGCCAGGCTGTGATCAGCGGCGTAGTAGTTGACCACCTGTTTTTGAAGCAGCCAGTTTTGCACATAGAACAGTGAAGCCCAGGCCTGATTGACGATCTCCGTCCACCTCGTCCGGGGGACGATCGCGAACGTTGCCGCCAAAGTGCCCGTCAGGACTACCACGACCGCGGGAAGCAGCCTCCAGAACAGGTGCAGCCAGTGCCGGATCAACGACACCGGCCGGGATTGCTCGTAACGGTTGACGAACTGCAGGGTCATCAGGAAAGCGGAAATCAGCAGGAAGACGTCCACGCCTCCTGAAACCCTGCCGAACCAGATGTGATACGACACCACCATGAGCACGGCCAGTGAACGAAGCCCCTGGATCTCGGGACGAAACCTGGTGCCGCTGGACCCCCGGATTTGACCGGGGCTCTCCGGCGATGCCACGCCCTTGGTTGCCGTCATGGACACACTCCTCTGTCGCTGCACCAATTCTGCACCGCTGTCCACGAATTTCCAGCACCCCGGACGGGAAGAACCACAGAAAGCAGTACGGCGCCCCTCCAGTGGAGGGACGCCGTATCGACGAGAGTTTCAGCAGCGGTGTTGGCGGCTACTTGGCGTCTTCGGTGCTGACGAGGTCGCGGCCAACCGTCTCGGGGGTAAAGAAGGTGGTCACGAAGGAAATGAGCGCAAGGACCAAGGAGTAGATGGCGAGCACCAGCCAGGAGTGGTTGGTGGCGGCCAGCATCAGGGCTCCGAGCAGGGGCGCAAGGCCACCGGCCAGTACAGCTGAGATCTCACGGCTCATGGCCACACCGGTGAAACGGTACTGCGATCCGAACAGTTCAGGCAGCAGCGGGCACTGCGGACCAAGCATCGACTGGACGCCGATGGCGATTCCCACCGCCATGACCACCCATACCAAGGTGACGTTGCCCAGGGTGACCAAGTAGAAGGCCGGTACCGCAATGATCGCCTGGAACAACGCGCCATAGCGGTAGACCGGTACCCGGCCGTACCTGTCGGACAATGCACCGAAGGTCACCACCATGACGGCTGCGAATCCCGCAGCGATCAACAGCCCGACCGGACCGATGGAGTTGTTGCCAGCAAAGACGCCTGCGGGCATGCTCATGAATGAAACCAACAGGGCAGAGTAGATCGAGGAGTTTCCGTTTTCTCCCATGCGAAGACCAATGCCGATCAGCACATTCTTCTTGGAGTGCTTCCACAAGGCGCCGATCGGGTTCTTGACCACGTTTTTGTGCTTTTCCAGCTCCTGGAACGCAGGTGTTTCCTTGAGCTTGAGCCGGATGAAGATGGCAATCACGATCAGAATGAAGCTGGCGAGGAACGGCACCCGCCACAACCAGCCCTGCAGGACGGACTTGTCGGCCATGGTGATCAGCGCGAACGTGCCCGCGCCAAGCAGAGTACCGAGCTGGATGCCTACGAACGGCAGCGAAGCGAAAAAACCACGACGACGACGCGGTGCGACTTCGGAAATCAGCGTGGTGGCGCCGGCCTGCTCAGCACCGGCGCCGAGCCCCTGAATGATGCGCAGGGTCACGAGCAATACCGCACCGAGCATCCCGGCCTGCTCGAAGGTGGGCAGGAGGCCAATGGCGAAGCTTGCCGTACCCATCAAAGCAATCGTCAGGATCAGGACCATTTTGCGGCCGAACCTGTCCCCGATGTAGCCGAAGATCAAGCCGCCGAAGGGTCGGGCGGCAAATCCGACACCATAGGTGGCAAAGGACGCAATCAATGCCCCGTCCGGACCGAGCGGCGAAAAGAACAGTGGCCCGAAGATCAGCGCCGAAGCCAGGCCGTAGATGTAGAAATCGTAGTATTCCAGGGCGGAGCCCACGGAACTGGCCAGCGTCGCCCGCCGGAGCTGCTCCGGTTCGACGACGGCTTCATCAGCTTCCGCCGCGAAGTTTGTCTTAGTACGAGTTGTCACAAGCACTCCCTCAAAATCACCCCGGGCCCCCGTTGGCCCAGTGAGATAGTGATGGCATCACCGCCAAGATCACTATGATGAACAGAGTACAGCTTGCTGAACGCATTGCCAAGGTTAAAATCTGATTTATAAAAATCACCCCATGGGGTTGCCCAGCGAACGCGCCAACTCCTTGAGTTCCTTCACCATGAGCGCCCCCTGCTCTTCCGAATATGTCGCCTTCAGCGCCGTGACCGAGAGACCAAGGCTGGGGCCGTGCGCTCCGTGGGTGGGCACCGGAACCGCGAGGCACACTACGCCCACCGTGGACTCTTCGTCCTCGAATGCAAAGCCTTGCTTGCGGATCGTGGCGATCTGCGCCTTGAGTTCCTCGGCGGTCCGGAGCGAGTTGGCGGTCATTGTGGGCAATTCCATGCCGTCCGGGAACATGGCCTCGATGTCGTGATCATGCAGCTGGGCCAGCAGGGCCTTGCCCACGCTGCACAGCGAGACCGGCATCTTATCGCCAATATTGGACGTCAACCGGACGGCGGGGTGCCCTTCGTAACGCGCAAGATAGATGACGTGGTCGCCGTCGAGCATCGCAATCCGGACCGTCTCGCCGGACAGCGTTGGAGCCTGCTCGCAGTACTTATAGAACTCCTGCACTTCGTCAAGGCGGCTGAGGTACGCAGCTCCGAGTTCCACCAGCTTTCTCCCCAAGGCGAAATCTGCTCCCTGCCTGATGATGAGGCGCGCTTCCTCGAGCGCCAAAAGCAGGTTGGACGTTGATGACTTCGGAATTCCCAGTTCACGGGACAGATCACTCAGGGTCAAACGACCGGAAGGGGAATCAGCCAAGGCTTCCAGTACGGCGGCGGCGCGCGTGACGGCGGGGGCCGGCGACGAAGCGCCCAACCCCTCGGAGCGGGTGGTACGGGAATCGGCCATGATTCTCCTTCGACATTACAATTCATTGTTCAATCTGCTGAACAATAACCATCATAGTGGCACGTGACGCCCTCCCGACCGCCCGGCTTTCCAAACCCAAAAGTTGGCTGTATATTCATTTTCGAGCTCTCCACCGCGGCATCCCCCAATAGTCGCGGTGGAGAGCTCATCCATTTCCTGCCCAAAAGCTGCTTGCCTGCACTGGCTCCCTAGGCTGCCACGGCGTCTTCGCCCCGGAGGCACCAGCCCCCTCCTGATCCGTCGCGTACCAGTTGCCACGTGGCGAGAGCGGAACGGGCGTTGTTTCCCAGCCGCACCTGGACCTGCAGGACCTCAACATCCACACGGCCGGTTCCACGTGGCATCCTTTTGGATGCCTCCCACCAGGCAACCCTTTCGAACCAGCGGACAGGCTCCACGGCAATCCTCCACTCCCGGCCCCCTCTTACGACGACGGCCGGCTCGCCCTGGGCGGATGTGCGGATGTAAACGTGCTCCATGGACGTAACCGTAGGACCACCCTCGGACAATATACGGACGCCTGGACAACGAACCTGACAGGACGACGTTGGCGGACCGTGATGCTCCGTGGATCAACCAGGGCTTCCGCCCTGGAGCCATCGGGCGATGTGCAGATTCTTCCGCACCGTGAGTTCAGGGTAGCCAGGTGGAATCTCGATCAAGGCTCCCACCTCAGCCCACTTGCTGGCGGCAGGTCTGCCAGCGGCTGGCCGCACATCCGGACACTTCCGGCCTGCGGGCGGATGATTCCCAACGCGATCCGCATCAGGGAGATCTTTCCGGCTCCGTTCAATCCGATGAGGGCGACAACCCAAGCCAACAGGGCCACGCCCAGCCCGGAAATCACCGCCGTTGCGGCGACACGCGCCTGAACTTCCGCGACGACTCGATCTGCCAGCGGCTCCAACCAGGGCCTCGCTCCATGAACAATTCCCACGCGCACGCTTCAGTGACTCGTGCCTTCGTTCCCAGCGTCCTATGGGCAGAAGTGTTAGTGAGTGACATTATTTGCCGCCAAGCGTTCCGCCAGGGACGCGCCAGGAAGTGGCAGAGACAATAAAAAAACCCCGCCTCCAAGAATGGAGGCGGGGTTCTGATTGGTGGGTCCTACCGGGATCGAACCGATGACATCCACGGTGTAAACGTGGCGCTCTACCAGCTGAGCTAAAGACCCAAAGTTCGGCTTTACGCGCCTTCCGACTTCCTCAGCGCTTCAACCAACGAACAATGACTCTACAGGATCAACTGCCGGAAACACCAATCGGGTCCGGAGCGTCCGGAAGATCCTGCAAGGTCCTCGCAAGGTGGTCCAATGCGCCACTGACGCCCAGCTCAAGTTTCACTGACGCAAATTCGTCTCCGCGGGTGCTCCCCTTGTTGATGATCACCACCGGTTTTCCCGCCTTGAATGCATGGCGGACGAACCGGAGACCGCTCTGCACTGTCAACGACGAACCGGCCACCAGCAGGGCTTCCGCACCATCAACCATGCCGTAGGCACGCGCTACGCGGTCTTTGGGGACGTTTTCCCCGAAGTACACAAAATCGGGTTTCAGGATTCCGCCGCAGATCGGGCACACGGCCATGACGAACGATTTGATGAGGTCGGAATCTTCCACGGTTGCGTCGGCATCCGGCGCCATCTCCACCAGACCTGACTCAACAGCAGCTTCCACGAATCCTGGATTAATCTCTTCCAGGATGGCCGCGATGAGCTGCCTGCTGAAAGTGTGCCCGTGGGAAAGGCAGATCACTTGATCGAAGCGGCCATGCAGATCCACTACATTGACGCTTCCGGCCTCCTCATGAAGCCTGTCAACGTTTTGCGTGATGAGCCCGCTCAGGAGGCCTCGCCGTTCCATCAGCGCGACGGCGGCATGGCCGGCGTTGGGGTCAGCATGCCGGAGGTGGGACCAGCCGATGTGGTTGCGCGCCCAGTAGCGCTTCCGGTTGGCCTCGCTACCAATGAACTCCTGGTAGGTCATGGGGTTTCTCGGCGCAGAACCCGGTCCCCGGTAATCCGGTATCCCGGAATCGGTACTCAACCCTGCGCCCGTAAGGACAGCCAGGCGCTGGCCCTGCAGGACCCGCACCGCGGGACCCAGGGCTTCCCGTTCCCAGGGGTCAAGCTGGACAGCAGCCGCGGGTGCCATACTGGCGAACCCGGTCATGCCCATGCCAGGCCCCCGGTTGCTCATGGCCGCTGGTCCGCCAGGGCTGATAGGGCCCGGCGGTACTCGTCGAAGTCCCTCGCCTGGCCCCGGGGATTGACCACGACGTAACGGATAACGCCCAGCGCGTCGATGATGAAGGTGCCCCTCAGGGCCATCCCGCTGGCCTCATCGAATACGCCGTAATCCCGGGCAACAGCACCATGCGGCCAAAAATCCGCCAAGAGATCGAAGTCGAAGCCCTCATGCTCGGCGTAAGCCCGTTGGGCAAATTTGCTGTCGACGGAAATTGCCAGCACGCTTGCATCCGCGTCGTTGAACTGAGCGATGTTGTCACGGATTTCACACAACTCGCCAGTACAGATTCCGGAGAAGGCAAAAGGGAAAAACACAACTACGACGTTGCGGCCGCGATAGTCCGCCAGCCGCACAGGCTCACCGTATTGGTTGAGCAGTTCGAAATCCGGTGCAGGCTGACCTGTGCGGGGAACCTGGACCGCAGCAGGTGCCTGCTGGACTTCCGTCATTTGTTCTTCTTAGGCACCAACCGGGTGGCGCTCCAGTCCTTGGAGACCCCGGCGGAGGTAGTCAGGTGAAGTCCCGAGGTGGGGGCTGCGTCCTGGATATCGGCCGGAGACACGTAGTTGTCCCTTCCTGACTTGGGGGTCAGTACCCAGACAACTCCGCCTTCCTTCAGCGTCGTGAGCGAATCCATGAGGCCGTCAACGAGGTCGCCGTCGCCGTCGCGCCACCAGAAGATGACCGCATCAACGACGTCGTGATCGTCTTCATCGAGCAATTCCGAGCCCGTGACATCTTCAATATCATCACGCAAGTCGAAGTCGACGTCGTCGTCGTAGCCGCGCTCCTGAATCAGATCCCCATCTTTGAAACCCATTCGTTCCGCCACATTTACCGATGTGGCGGCGTCGGCCTCGCTCACGTTTCCTCCTTTTGAAGTGACTTCCATTACT
>Ga0153977_1000128_pt1 | contig 20678 bp, 19 predicted proteins | sample TSGA061MetaG_FD_104710 | JGI IMG/M metagenome (GOLD analysis project Ga0153977, IMG submission 104710) | Attine ant fungus gardens microbial communities from Georgia, USA - TSGA061 MetaG | ecosystem: Host-associated > Fungi > Mycelium > Unclassified | place: USA: Georgia, Yuchi Wildlife... | reverse complement strand
TAGGTTATTTGACCCCCGGTGGTGAGAGAAGTAGAAGACGACGAAAGAAAAACGGGAGAACCAAAAAAAAAAGGGGGGGGGGGGGGGGGGGGTAAATGTGCTCAAATATAGTGTGGGACAACGTTCGGGAGGTCGCCAAAAACAATACCATTTGACAAACCACTGAGTTCCCACAACATCCAGTCCGCTATCAGACTTGCGATAATCTGCCAGTGATTGCAAGATACGGAACGGAATATCATCGAAAAATCGACTAGAAAGCGCGAGTCATCATGGGATAACCAGAATGACGGGAGGGCAAAGATCCCGAGCTTGAGACAGGAGTCAACTAACTCGGTCCCATGTGTCCAAGAGAGTGATACGGAGGAACTGACAATACCCGGTGCCAATATAAGCTCTGGAATAGCAAGTAAGTTCAGGGACAGCTATCAAGTGTGAAATACGTGCTTGAGCCGTCAACAACATAGCTTGATGCATAATGATGGTGATCTGGAATCATATGATCGAGGAATATACAATAAAAGGCAGGAGTGTTGACACAGAAGACACCAGAGCGAATGGGATCGCGGAGGAAATCGTAGAAGGATTTGTGATAAACATGTGCCATGAACACCCAAAATATGGTTTATGATCAACTTATCTGGATGAAGCCATTGATCTTGGTCATAACGCGGCTGTGCGAGGTCTATGCGAGGGTCGATTGAGCCGAGAAGATCATAAGACACCTCGTAGGAAATCACGACATGTAGATGGTGACAGATGTCCTTCAAGGTATACTCGGAGATCCCAAACATGTAGCAAAGCATGGAAGCATACGAATTAGTGCCAACATTCCAGGAGAAAAGATAGAACAGATGGAATTTTGAAAACGGGAGAATGTCTGAATCTGCTTCATAATATGGACATGGAGAGCATCTAGTTACGAAAAGGGTGATGTAGATCCCCGTTGTTTTGTATCTGAGAGGGAGTCTAGGACAGATTGCAGTCTTTCACAGAATTGCGAGTCGGATGGATAGGCCACATGACGCAACACAGCAGCTGGGTGCACAAAAAGGCCATGTGCTGCATCAATAAGCATCCGGATATCGTTTTCAGCTGGCCATGATGGCAACAGCTGTGGGAAATCTCGTTGTTCAAGATGTTCTTGAATTCACCACGAAGGTATATTTCAATCTCACCGTCTACCTTGTGAGAGATTGGTAGTTCAACAGATTGAGTGGCAGAAACGATGTTGTCCTGCTTACTATGCGAAGTTTGGCGCGGCTGAGCATAGCTCAATAGAATGGTGTGGATCCTTCCCTCATGGAGGATGCGATTATCTTGATAATTCCTGCTTGAGCGTCTCCATCAGCACACTCGTCCGATCCATCGATAGGAACTGCTTTTGGTTGGCTCTCTTCCCCGCTTCTCTAGCTCCTGCAGTAGTTCAACAATCAGCGATTTGGATTAAGATGGTTAGGGTTAGGAAGCGTAGTTGTGAGTTGGTAGGCTATGGTAGTAAACAACCGGGAGGGATTGTTATGCTCTTTGACAGTAAAAAAGAATGCAGCTCCGAGGTGCCAATTTTCTGCTAGTTTATCGGCGCATGTTTGAGCGATGGCTGACTTGCCGACACCGGCAGGTCCTCTCATCTAGTACATGGACGAGGGCGTGTTGATAGACTCAGTAACCCCATTTGTGATGTCAGCGATATATTACTCCCGAGTGCCAGGGAAGCACCAAATCATCGTGGTCTGATGAATCTAAGGCTGCTTCTGGACTAGAGGAATCACAAAGGACATCGATTTCTATTGCTTGGTTAAATGATAATCCATTGACATGTAAAGTGAGTCCACTCACCAGATCGTCCATAGTTGCTTGCTTGCGTAAAATTGCTATCCCTTATGGTAAAGTCTCTGGTACCAGGAACTATAGACATAGTGGTGGAAAGAATGAGACTAAAAGGCTGTTGAGCCCATGCCAATGTGAGAATGCAAACTATCTTTCCATGACACTGCCCCATCTTGCACTACGACAAGTCCATTTTCCAAAATTGCAAATGATGCGGGAGAAAGGATACTACTGTCCAGCCAAAAAGCTTCAAGGATTACGGCATGAGGGTGTCGTAGAAAACAGTCTTTGTATTGTACAAAGTCCATTGTATGAAGATGTGAAGAGAAGGGTCAAAGCGCCCGACAGGATGTGATGTCACGCATTGCTTATACAACAATATTGTTCGAAAACTTGCTTGTTTATTCACTCTTGCCGATCTTATACACAGGACCTGGTTTTTCGACAATACCATAACTGACTATGTGCAACCAAAATCACGTGTCAAAAGTCATTACTGTCAAAATCTGATAGAGGGACAAAAGACAGTTGAATTTTGATATAGGTCCTCGTGAACTCAAACTTGGCCTACTCTCCTCCAGAGCCATTTGGAACTAGAGGTGGTAAATGCAGTCAATTGTCCAACCTACGTTGAGGGCACGGCACCGGCGCTGAAGCATTCAAGGTCAAGTTGTTGATATTGGTTGAACTCGGATGACGTCACCAGCAAGACCCAGCAGCCACAGTGTGAGCAGTGACACGATGTTGGAGAGACTTTCAAAGCCCGAGTCCTGTTGAAATTACGCGGAGGATGCAGTGTTTGATTCAACAAACGTGATCATGATCAGAATATTTGTCGGGCGCTGGGTGTTGTCGGAGCCTGCATGCGTCGGTTAGTGTTAGAAAATCCGTTTGCCTCTCGCTTGCAGCTAAACGGTCTTACCTTCCTCAAGTTCTCTCGCTGCCAGTGCACTTGAGGAGATTCTGGACAGTGACGTCCCCCTTAGGTGTACTTGTGCGACTGCTAGTCGATTTAGTCTGAGCATGTTTCATCAGGAACCGACGAAGGACGCTCTCCTCGACGCAGTACATGTAATTGGATGGCCTGGATTCCAAACTTGTCCACATGAACTTGCTTGGCATACACGACACTGCCACAAGTATTCCGTTCTGTATTTCACTTTCAACACAGCGAGATCGACCATCATTGGGCGACTACTCCGACAAAAGACAAGCAGAATTCCTTCTGTATACCGGTCCGTGACTATTCTACTTGTTGGGCTTGTGACCAGTCTGAGAAGGTGCTTTAGAATCTCCCCAGCTGATATTTTCCATCAAGAGTGCCTATTTTGTAATGTGCTTAATAGTCGCGTGTTTGATATGCGATACGCGTATAATCCTGGCAACGATACCGTTAGTTTTTATGATTGGATGTATGCCTCCATCGCCCCTCAGAGCCTCTGGTACTAATCAATCATCGAGCCCAAACCCTCCTTCCTCCGACAACCCAATTGAAGGGCATATTACCACTATTTGTAACGAATTCTCTCTGATGTACGACGCGTGACCGTAGCTTATAGTCCGTATATACGTGGTTAGTCCCCTTTGACCTGGTTATAGAGCATCTCGAACACCGGAACTAGGATCGTAACAAAATTATCAAGATAATCGCATCCTCGATCAGGGAAGGATCCACTCCGTTCCATTGGGCAGTCTCCAGCCGCACAGAACCTCTCATAGTATCCACATTCAAACAGGAGAGTGTTGCTTCAATCACTCATTTGATTGAATGCCCCGTCTCTCGCGAGGCAGATAGCAAGATCGAATTGTATCTCCGAAGTGAATTCAAGAACATACTCAGGTTTCCCGCAACTGCTGTCCTCATGACCAAGTGACAACGATATCGAGATCCTTGTTGATGCAGCAGATGGCTTATCTGCACACCCTGCTGCTGCGCTGCACCATGTGGCCTATCCACCAGACTCGTAATTCCATGAGAGATTCCAGTCTATTCTTAATAATCTCTTCCATGCAGGAAAATAGGTATCTACATCACCATTTTCGCAACTCGATGCTCTCCATGTCCACATCATTAAACAGGTCCCAGAGAATATTATCCTGGTCGCACACCTCCTTCTTTCCTATCTTTTGTCCTGGAATGCCAACACTTGTTCATACTATGCTGCATGTTTAAGATCCCCTAGTATACGTTCATAGAAATCTGTCACCATCTACATGCCGTGCTTTGCTACTAGGTATCTTTCGAACCTCTCAGCTCAATCGACCCTCGTATCAACCTCTCATTGCCGTATTCTGGCCAACGTCAATGGTTTTATCCAGACAAGTCGATCATAAACCATGTTTTGGGCATTCATGGTAATTCGCGTTTCTACCACAAATCTTTCTACGATTCCTCTGCGACCCCACTCGTTCTGGTGCCTTCTGTGTCAATACTCCTGCCTTTTATTGCAGATTCCTTGAACACTTGATCCAAAATCACCATCATTATGCATCAAGTTATGCTATTGAGGGTTCCAGTATGTATTTCACCTCTCATATCTGCCCCTGAACTTGCTTGTTATTCCAGAGGTTGTATTGGCACTGGGTATCACTAATCTCCTCTGCATCACTGTCTTGGCCGCACGGAACCGAGTTTGTCGACTCCTATATCAAGCTGAGAACATTTGTAATGACTTGCGTTTTTGTCGATTTTCCATTTGACATTTTGCAGCGACTGGCAGATACTGATCATTGTAAATATCTGATGGCGCACAGGATGTGGCTGGAATTCGGCAATTGGGCAACTGCCGCAACATTATCCCACTTCGTATTTGAGTGTGCTGGCAACGAAAAAATTTGATAAACTGGTGTCCTCCACAAACAAATCAATGAGGAGTAAAGAGGGAAGCAGGCTATCGTTTATTCATCTTCGATGATAAACTGGCCCGCATTTATGTATCATCCCTTTGTTATTTTTTAATTTTTATCTGCCGTAGCGTCTTTGACATTTTCTTGTCCGACTAATAGAATACGAGCTGTATAGATTGATATACCAGCTAGTTATAGATGATAATAGAATGTCTCACCTCAGGTGCTATGGTGTCTCGTGGACGACTGAGGGAGAAATAATTCCAGTGTTGTCCTTAAGTAAAGTGTACAAAACAAGAGTACCATAGCAGTGAGGACGAAAGGGTAACGGTAGTCCAACTTTTAAGTACTTCACTATGTGTTGAACAAATTTTGTCGGTGAACCAGTAGCATAGATCCATCCAACGGTTCATCCAGTCACTGTATCTAGTGTGTGTTCGTGGTATTCTGTGTCAGCCATGAATGTATTTTCCCACTTTCACTTTTGAGCGACGCTTTCTTCTCCTACTTAGCATGTAGAAGACGTTTACGAAACAAATATAGTTATGCTCCTGGAGTTCTGTAACAAGATTGCTGTGCGTGCACAGATATACAGTTTGAACACATAGAATGATCCTCGAATTCTTTTTGGTTAACATCTTTTAGATGACAATTCGATCCTCAAACGCTCCATCTTACCCCAACTGCCATTGTTCATACGAGGTGGTTGGCAAGCTCAGCTATGTTGGTTGTCGATAGTCGACACAAGAGTTGTTAATGAGCATGGACACGATGGTAGACATATAAGCAAGTAGAGGACTGTGTGAATCATGATAACATGTGATTGATGTCCAGTAGTTGACAATAGGGGGAGCCTTGGAAGTCTTTCTTCAAGATGTGAGAATTGTTATTAGTGGTCAGGCCCTGATCATGGATATAAAATAAAGCAAAGGTTTATTGTGCAATACCTGGAAAATTATTTATCCTCTAACCATGCTATTCAATAACCTATCTTGAGCTACTAATTACCATCAAATTAGCAACACTTCCATTCTGAGAGGTACATCCAGCATTCAGATTTTTTGCACAAGAGTCACTGAACATCATTGGTCACCTCTGTTCCATCTAACCAGCGTGGTTTATATCTACAAGACAGCAGATTAGGAAACATGATCATGTCTTTAGGGTCATAATCGCAAATATAGAATGAGTCCTCCTGTGAGAAAAGATCAGTGTTATTGAATGGCTTGGGCTCCATTGCAGCTCAGAGGCAGTTGAAGCCATGAACTGAGAAAAGAAACACTTCCAATTTGAACGAAGAGATAATTTCTTCATTGAAACATTGGTGGTACTTGTTTAGCTCATTGTTGATGCTTTCATCAATGATACCTTGATTCGTGCTTTGTTTGTTCTCATTCAATCATGGATAATTTAGTTTTGTGTGTCAAAAATTGTTCATACTTTGCTCATAATCAGTGATAGTGCTGATCAGAGCTTGATGGAAGATGTTGGATATAGCTGAGACAGAACTAGACCACCTAGACCGCAGCAAATGCACACCAACCATGTACCAATTCGGTACTGTATATATAGTAATTACAGTACAATAACTACAATGTTCATTGTATTAGTACAATAAAAAACAAAAGAATAATTTGTCCGAGCTGTCACTTGAAATATTTTAATCAACAGAAAATGACACATGTTTATCTAGTCCTGATGATCGTGTTCCATGCTCGTAATTCCAATGCCTTTGCAGCACAACAGGATTGAGTGGCCATTTGAACACAGATGGAACAAAGGCAAAAAATGCAAATGTCAAGAATACTTTGTTTGATCCTCAACACTTTGTTCTTACTTTGTTTTGTTGATCAGGGACATTGTTTGGTTGATGATCATTGTTTGTTGAATAGGGTATTTTAGGTTGATGAACATTTTGATACCTTGTTGAATCATCCAAGGATTTTTTTTTTTTTTAAAAAATCATTAATTATAAAGCCAACTACTTCAAATACAAATGAGCAGGAGGCAATCAGGGGCACAGTGGCAGACCCTGTGGTATATGTTGTAAGCATGCCTTCCAAGTACCAACTATGTAGTTAGTAGCCTAGGCAGTGAAGAATGAGAAAACTACATTAAATGACAGACTCTTTACTACCAAATGTCTGCCTTCCAAAAACATTTATCCACCTAAAGATCTCCCCACCTCTTCCATTTGTAATATCCACTGCCCTACCCTAGCCTTTAGCCCCTGCCATAGAACTTGATTGTCATGGAACAATCCCATTGGGATCAGGTGACAGACACCAAGATGAGTGCTCTGGTCAAACCCCTTTTCAAGAGTACCAATGACTCTCCCAGGGGTATCTCACCCTGAGAGAGAGCTTGAATCAGTTTGTCTTTGTACCTACTATGCCCTAATATACTTCCCAAAGGTGATGCCTGGATTTTGTAGAGGAACACATGTATTTGTGGTAAACTATAGGGAGCTCTTCCATATGGGTATCGTTCAGTGACAGAGTGTTCATAGGATTCTTTTCAAGAGTGGATTCCCTCTAGCCATTAGTTCAGTCTCCAGATGGTGCCTTCTTCTAGCCTCAGTGAAGAGCAGGTGCAAAGGGAACATACTGTGGTAGTTATGTCCCCAATGTATAAATAAATGCATAAACATGCTGTTCCAAAGGGCAATGAGAAATAAAGTGGATGGGTGATATTATGACAATATTAGCAAAAGGTGTTAGATAAAGTATGACCCCTAGGGGACATCTCACCCCAGGGGATGGTAATAGTAAAAAGGATGCATCTAAGGATGTTGTTTGATTGATTATCATTGTTGGCACCAGGTTGATCATTCTTTTTTTTTTTTTAATTCATTGATTTATTGCACGGAGCTCATAGGCAGGCCATAGCAAATACACTGTATCTACTTATTAAAAGTGTTGTTGCTAAGTCATGAAGACTTCAAGGACTATCCAAGATGGATGTTAAGGAAGAACTTAATAGAGTCCTCTGTTGGTTTTAGTTCTACTACTTATACAAATTGTACATGGTCTGTGTGCCTTTCTCCTATGATCACAAGACCTCTTACTAATAACTGTCTAGTATTATATAATACTTTCCCACATTACTTATATCTTTCCTATGTTGTCTAGCAAATTAGCGAGTGTATGTGAAATAGTTTCCTTTTTTGGGAACTGTCTCATAACAAAAAGAGAAAACTATATATAAAGGTTAAAATGAGAAAAGTACTTAAGATGAGCATAGAGTTAAAGGAAAATGACAAGGGGAGTAATATTGTGAGGTAATACTCTTTGCCTATAAGGCCTCTTTGTATGATGATGCTACCCATTGTCAAAGCTGAATGCCATTGGATTATCCACTAAGAAGTAAACAAAGCTATTGATGACTATATTGCATAGTCTTGTTGATGGTTCATGTAGATCACATTGCATAACAATATGTTCATGCATTTGGACTTCAGATTTGCTGCATAGACAACTTATGGGCTCATTTGGGAAGAAACATTGACAATACTTGCCAATGGGAGCATACCCTGTGATCATACATGTGAATCTTGCACATAAGGGATTGGTGAAGCCTATGGAGAAGAGCCATGAGCCTCCTTTTGTATAAGTGGGCTTGATGATGTTTTGTTTCTCATCTTTGAAGTCCAAGAATAGTTGGCCTCTCTTTTTATTTGTTGGGAATGTTTCTTGCTACTCTTTGAGTATGTTGTTGCATTCCTTCTTTTTGCTTGCCAAGACAGAGTTTCTGCTTGGGAGTATTGGGTTATTCATGGCTGCCTTGACTTGGTTATCAACAAGTTTGTGTTTTGGCCATTCAGCTTTGTTTGGACAGAACCAGAATTGGATCTTATTTCTCCTATCCTTGCAGAAGAAGTTCTTGATCTTGGTTACTAGTGGTATGATGAGGTTCTGTAATGGATTGGCTTTTGACTCTGTTATATACTTTGTAGCTTTGATAGAGTCAGTGATAACAGTGATGTTATGGGTGTCATCACTGTTCATGACAAGGATGAGACTGATATATATGGTCATTAGTTTAGCTTTGACTAGTGTGGCATTCATTGTTTGGATTTGAGGACAATTAATGATGATGTCATTCTTCCAAATGTGAGTAACAGCTATAGCTACATTAGATTTCTTGACTCCACCATCAGCAATAACTGCTATGTCATGAAGAGATGATTGTGTTTGGCAAAATACTAGGTTGAGTTTTTGCATGTGACTGTGAAGGTCATTGTCACTTGCAGAAGCAAGGGAATGAAAAGTAATGTGACTAGGGAAATGATCAACTACTCTTGAACCAGGGAAAAAGATTAGATGAATAGTATTAAAAGAGTCTGTTACTTCAGATAATCGTTCATTGATGTCCTTGATTGGGCTCTTGAGTTTTTCATATTGTTTCTTTGTGAGTTTTGACATAGCAAACCTGTAAGGGGGTTGATTTTTTGAATGTTGTATATTGAGGAGCAAGTTAATAGCATGGAATGGAGGGATCAATGCATATTGTAAGTGATGTCAACCATTGAGCTTTTTTAGGTGGAGGTCAATTGGGATTAATCCAGCAATAGTTTTGACCCTGTCTATAGACAATGTTTGGAATGCCTCTATGATCCACAGGGCAGCTCTGCATTGCATTTTCCTAAGTTCTGCTAAGTTCTTTCTGTAATGACCACCTAGACAAGATGCTTAGGCAGAGGTACTCAACATTTGAGAGAACAAAGAGAACTCAATGGAGTTCTCGTTGGATTCAGCTACCTACTTATACAAGTTCCATGTTTACCACTATGCTTAAGTAACTATTCCATGATCCTTCTGGAAGGTTCTATCATGTGATCCATCATATGACCCTTATCTTATCTTATCTCCTCGGATCTCCATTCTATATTTAGCCCTTTCTATAAATAGATTTCCTGTCTGTTTAGTCTGTCTTACTATAATACAAGTCTATAATGTCTGAGATTTCATCTTCCTCAGGTCAAGTCATGACACTTCCCTTTTGGAGCACTCTTGAAAAACTATAGTTGGAAGTTGTATAGTGCAATGGGTAAGATATATGTTCTATACAGGAGGTGTTTTTGAATAGGAAGCATTCCATGTGATGAGTTTCCTAGGGATTTCATGGCATTAAGAGTTGAAATACATTTGGTGGCATAATAGTGAATGTGATGCTGGAATGTTAGCCTGTGATCAAAGAAGAATCCCAAATAGGTTTTGGAGTAAGCTTGGGGCCTCCTACTGAGATAAGATTAAGAGACAGATTGGGGAAAGAGTATAATCTTGTAAAATAGAACACTTTGGATTTGTTGTGTTCCATGACAAGTCCCATATCTGTAAGAATCTTGGATATAATGTTATAACTACATAAGAGGAAAGATGAAGACAGGTCATAACTCTTCTACTGAGAAATAAAAAGACCATCATCAACAAAGGATAAAATATCAGAGAGTATTTTTTCTTTTAAGTCTTTTATTCTTTTTTTGAATGTTTTTATGATTGGAGACATGTAAATGGCAGAAAGGATGGGTGAGAGAGCTGATCCTTGTCCTACTCTGACACTTGTAATGAATGTTGGAGATTCAAATTCATTCCATGCATATAACATTAATCTGTTTGAATGGTAGCTGCTGAAGAAGTTAATAATGTTAACATTAAGGCCCACTTTCTTTAGACACATGGAAAGGAATGAGTGATTTAAAGACAGAAAGAATTGAGCAATATCAAATGCAATAATGCTTGTGTAATATTGTTTTAGCCATCCTGTATGAATGAGGTGGGTGAGGTAGATACCAGCATTAGTAGTGGATCATTGTCTTATACTGCCTAGTTGATTGGGGTCAAGAAAGCCACTTTGAGCCATTTGAAATTGAAGATGATTACTTATTACTTTCTCAATAAGTTTTTCCATTGTGTTTAGTAGAACAATAGGTCAGAATGACTTAGGGATGTTGTATGCTTCTTTGTTGGGTTTGGGTATGACAACTGACTTGGCTTCTTTGAAGTGAGAAGGCCAAAATTGTAGTAACTTAGCCTGAGATAACTTAGCTACTCTCCAAGTCTGAGTTGACAAGGAAAACTCAATAGAGCTCTCATTTATTCATGTATACTACTTATACAATTATTACATGGTCTGTGCATCTATCTCCTGCAATCACATGACCTTCTAGAACCTTCCATCACATGATGTATCATATGTTACCATTGTCACTTCTTTCATCACATCTGTCACACTTGTCATATCTGTCACTATGTCACAACCTACTTAGGTAAGAAAAGAAAATGAAAAGAGAATAGAAAAGTGACTTAGGTGTTTTAGCCAAGTCATGACAAAAATTCTAATGTGATATATGTATTAGTAATGCAAACAATTTTATTGAGGCATTCTTTGTCATTAATTATAGGTCTTAGGTGTTTCCAGGAAACATGATCTAGCCCAGGAGTAGAGAAGAAAGAGCACTTAGCAATGGCATCCTTAAATTCTTGTTTTGAAAGGGAAGGCCACTCAAAGACTTTACATTGAGGTGCTTTGTTTAAGAACCTTGGATTGATGGGTTGATTTTCTGCTGCATTATACAATGAATGTAGAGTGTTCCATAGGGATTGTAGACTATTACATGGTTGGCCTTCAAAAGAGATAGATTCAATGGCTGGTAAAGTTTTCTTTTTAATCCAGTTCATAAGATCCCATGGTTTCTTGTTGAAAAACACAATTTCATGGATTTTTTCATTGAAGAACTTTCTTTTTGATTTCCATATTGTAGTTTTGAATACTTTCCAACTTTGTAAGTCTCATAGTTCATAATATCTGTGGAGGCTATCAGTGTATTCTTGGTTCCACCACTCCTTGGAGTGTTTTGTGATGTGCTTCTATTTTGAATGTTTTGTCCAGGCCTTGTTGAAGATATTAGACAGTTGATTAACACACACCTATAGTTTGGTTTGGCTTGCAAGTGCTGTTGTGTCTAGAGTTCTGATGCTTGTTCTGATGTCTTTAATGAATTCTTTCTCTTTGTTGCTGTCCCTTTTTATGAATTGTATGACAATGTCTATGTTCTCTTTTTTGATTCCTACTTTGATAGTAAGTGGTACATGATCAGATGGGAAGCAAATTTCAGGGTAGATTGTGTATTTACCATATCCTGAATTGTTTGGTGCTATGAATACTAGGTCTAAAACTGAATTAGTATTCTGTCTATTGTCTGCAAACCTTGTTGGTCCTGGGTTAGAAGGTGGTGGTAGTTCAAGTCCCAGACTGTCTGCAATGGTTAGTAGATCTTCAGTGTGGATAGAATGGTATTGAATGTTGGGGTCCCAATTGCTGTCCCTGATATTGAAGTCACCTGTCATGATTATCATGTTACCAATGTCCCTTATGTTATCCCAGAGTGTTTTGATGGCTGTTTGATTACTGTCAGAGTACATATTTATTATGAAGTTTATGTCTTGATTATTGTGGAATGACAGAATGTTGATATCTCTGTGATCTATGATATCAGTATATAGAGTGAATCTCAACTTGAATAGGCATTTGTTGACATATGTAACAACTCTGGGATAATTTTCCTGGTCTGCATTCTTATGTTTGAAGAGTGTCTATTCAGGGTGGTTGGGGGTTCCATAGATGGGGTCTCCTTCAGGATTGGTGTGACTTGGGATTTATCGTACAAGGTATCTTGGAGGTTCTTGAATAAAAACTATATCTGAACAGTTTTTTTGTTTTTCTAATATGATTTCTGTAAGTGTTTTGTTTTTCCTGACATTCTGAGAGAAAATAGAGTGTGTTTTTGCTTAACATGAATTCTTGTCACTTACAGCTGAGCAAATTGAGTTGGCTTTGATTTCTCAGAGCTCTTGAGTTTTCTTGTCATGCCATTGGTGGTCAAATCTGTGCTTTCAAAATGGGCACTCATAGTTATCAGTCTGGTGTTTACCTTTGCAGTTAAGGCACTTGAATGAGTGAGGACACAGTTCCCTTTTCTTGGTTTCGAGTCTTGGGGGGTTTAGCTTGAAGTTGGTCTTGCAACACCATGCCATGTCTCTGTGGTATTTGACCTTGTGTGGGCTACTGCATTTTTTGTACTTGGCTCCATGTGCTCGACATATAAATGTAGTATGACCCCACTTCTAGCAGTTCTTGCATTGGAGAACACTGGGGTTTATGTTAGTGGCTCTGGCTGTGGCAATGTAGCACCCAACATTGAAGCTTCTGTTGATAATCTTCTTGGCTTTTGCACCATTTTGAGAGTCCCATATGTCAATCCAGATGACCACTTGGTCTGACTTTGGAGAAGCTTTAATGATCCTAGGCCTAGATGCTAGGGTAATGTCATTGAATATATGAGTGTTTTTTAAGACATCTTCAATGATGCTTTGAGTAATTGGCTTAGCTTTGTTGTTAAAGTAGGGGATACCTAGAATTTTTAAATAGGATTTAGATTGTGGAAGTCTTGTTTTGTTGACTATGCTAAGGCCAATGTTTTCAATGCTGTCAATGTAGTTTTCCAAGATTTTCATGTCTGTAGTGCTTGCAACCTTATTTGTTATTGCAATGATATGTCCACCCTGATGAAGTCTACCATGACATCTGATTTGGCAGATTTGAGTAGTCTGTTGAAGTTTGCCACATGGGTATCAGCTTTTGTGATGATTACCTTAGCATTGTCTTCACTTATAGGGATAATTGCCTACTTTCAAGATGGTCCCTTTGAAGTCATGTTAATTTTTTTACCTTTATGAGTACTATCATTGTTGGCTATTTTGTTGATTTCCATGATTTTGTTGTATGGGAGTTTTGGGAAAGTTTCCTTGATTTTGATGATGTCTTTGATATTACCTTTGGTGGCCTGGGCAACTGACTTTTCTTTATTGTAGTATTTTGATTTTTTTAATACTTTAGCATTAGGTCTGGGTGGAACTGGTGGGGGGATCCTGGAAATAGTAACACTTTTGCCATTGATGATTTTGTTTACTGTATTCTTGTTTCTATTGAACTGCAATGAGATACATTGCCTAGATGAGTTACTGTTGGCATTGGCCATGATTTTATCCCAACCTGATTTATAAATGGCTGAGATCAGTTCCCATGTGGTATGTCCAAATTGGTTGATCTGGGGAATGTCTTTTTCTGATTTGTTCCCAATAGGTCTTTGTTTGATGAATTTTGCAATTCTCTGTAGGGAACAAGCAATGTTCTTAGTGTCACCTTCAAGGAATTCACTTGTGCCAAATAGGGAAATAGCTGAGAAAGAGCCATCCCAAAGTAACAGATCCACAGGTTGGTTAGCCTGATATGGTATAACTGTGGGTTCTAGGTCCAGAGTAGAAGCTGTGCTGTGATTTGTACTATTGACATGTGTTTCCTACATAAGGGCCATGCTTTTGTTCTGAAGATTTTGGTAAATTTCTTGAGTTTGCTAATGCTTACCCTCAATTTGTTTAGCCTAATCCATATTGTTGGATTGAGTTCTCATTCTCTCTGCATACTCTATGGAAGAAGAGGATGCAAAGGATTCAACAGAGGAGTCCCTCTGCTGATTGGATGGGCTATGTTTTTGTTGGAAAGAATGTCCTCTGGGGTCATCTTGCTTGATATCCATGTTGTTATTGGCTTTATTTGTTGCTACTTGCTGTTGAGGTAGTTTAAGAGAGGGGGAAGTGAAAGAAAATGTATTCACTACTTCACTACTGGGTGCTACCATACAAGATGGTGGTATGAGTGAAAGAAGCAATACCAGGTTGATCATTCATCAATCATAGAAATACCCCTATTTTGATATCTCATTGTTTGAACATTCATAACTTCCATCAGACCCAATGATGACTCCAAGGAGCTTTCATTTTTTTACAAACAATGATATTGTGCTGAAAAATTGATCCATGCACTAAAGCTGCTTCAATATTAGAATAGGGTATTTCTATGATTGATGAATGATCAACAATGATAATCAAACAATATCCTTGGATGATTCAACAAGGTATCAACAATGTTCATCAACCTAAAATACCCTACTCAACAAACAATGATCATCAACCAAACAATACCCTTCAACAAACAATGATCATCAACCAAACAATGTCCCTGATCAACAAAACAAAGTAAGAACAAAGTGTTGAGGATCAAACAAAGTATTCTTGACGTTTGCATTTTTTGCCTTTGTTCCATCTGTGTTCAAATGGCCACTCAATCCTGTTGTGCTGCAAAGGCATTGGAATTACGAGCATGGATCATCAGGACTAGATAAACATGTGTCATTTTCTGTTGATTAAAATATTTCAAGTGACAGCTCAGACAAATTATCCTTTTGTTTTTTATTGTTCCATCTGTGTTCAAATGGTCACTCAATCCTGTTCCGCCGCAAAGGCAATGGTAGTGGTACTGTCATCATTCTATTACTTCCTGTCATTCCTGCCGGCAGCCTCTTTCTAGTCCTCTTCCTCCCACATTGAAAACTTGTTCGCTGTGTAGAAGTCTACAGCCGCCGCATAGTCAATGGTTCGGAACTTGCGGAAATACTGCTTCTCCCTATCAAATTCCCAATACCATATCACTGACTTTTCTCCATGTCCAACTTTATAAAGCCCACTGTTCCTTTTAATTGAATTTCTGCGGGAGAGAACACGAAGAAGGGTTGAAGCAAGACTCGAACCAAAGAGAGGAACATACGGCCGGATGACCTTTTCTTTCTCCAATTTATTGAGCATCTGACAATGGGTGAATTTATCCACTCCAGATAACCATAGTTGAAACGTACCGAAATAAGTACAGCAGGCACCAGAGTATCAAATTCACGGGGGTGAATACGCTCAAATACAGTGTGGGATAATGTTTGGGCAGTTGCCGAGATTCCGAAAACAGCACCGCTCGACGAACCACTGAGTTCCCACAACATTCGATCCGCTATCAGAGACTTGCGATAATCAATTCCTGCCAGTGATTGCAAGATACTGAACGGAATATTATCAAAAAATCGACTAAAGCGCGAGTCGCCGTGGGATAACCAGAATGACGGGAGGGCAAAGGTCCCCAGCTTGAGATAGGAGTCGACGAACTCGGTTCCGTGTGGCCAAGAGAGTGATTCAGAGGAGCTATTGATGCCCGGTGCCAACACAAGCCCTGGGATAACGAGTAAGTTCAGGGGCAGATGCGAGAGGTAAAATACATACTTGAGCCCTCGATAGCATAACTTGATGCATAATGATGGTGATGTTGGATCAAGTGCTCAAGGAATCTGCAATAAAAGGCAGGAGTGTTGGCACAAAAAGCACCTGAGCGAGTGGGATCACGGATAAAATCGTAGAAGGATTTGTGGTAGAAGTGAAATGTACCATGAGCACCGAAAACATGGTTTATGATCGACTTATCTGGATGGAACCATTGACCTTGGTCATAACACGGCTGTGCGAGGTCTATGCGAGGGTCGATTGAGCTGAGAGATTCGAACGATGCCTCGTAGGCAAGCACGGCATGTAGATAGCGACAAATGTCTCTAAACATATACTCGGAGATCCTTAACAAGCAACAGCGCATGGAGACATACGAACGATTGTCGGTGTCCCAGGACGAAAGACAGAAAAGAAGCAATTGTGCCGACAGAAGAATGCTTTCTGGAATCTGCTTCACGATGTGGACATAGAGAGCATCGAGTTGTGAAAAGGGTGATGTAGATCCCCGCCGTTTCGTATCGGAGAGGGAGTCTAGGACAGATTGGAGTCTTTCACAGAATTGCGAGTCGGGTGGGTAGGCCACATGACGCAGGACAGCAGCAGGGTGTGCAAACAGGCCGTCTGCTGCATCAACAAGTTTCTTTATATTGTTGTCAGTTGGCCATGATGATTGCAATTGCGGGAAACCTCTGTGTTCAAGTATATCCTTGAATTCCCCCCGCAGATACATCTCGATCTCGCCATCGGCCTCACGAGAGATAGGAAGTTCAATCAAATGGGTGACTGAAGCGATGCTGTCCCGCTTGAATGTCGATACAATGCGAGGTTCGGCACGACTGAAGATGGCCCAGTGGAACGGAGTGGATCCTTCCCTGATGGAGGACGCGATTATCTTGATAATTTCTGCTTGTGCGTCCTCACCCGCACACTCGTCCAATCCATCGATGAAGATGGCTTTTGGCTGTATACTCTTTCCCTGCTTCCTTAGCTCTTGAAGTGGCTCAACAATCAGGGATTTGAATTGAGATGACATTTTCTTCTCAACGATAGTATTGTCTTTGAAGATTCTGTCTTCAACAGCGGTGCGATAATCAGGAAGCGTAGTCGTGAGTTGATAGGCTATGGTAGTAAACAACCGCAAGGGATTACTGTGCTCTTTGACAGTAAAGAAGAATGCAGCCCCGAGATATCCATTTTCCGCCAGTTTCTCGGCGCATGTTTGAGCAATGGTTGATTTGCCGACACCAGCCGGTCCTCTCATCCAGTACATGGACGAGGGCGTGTTGACAGACTCGATTACCCAATTTGTGATGTCAGCGATATATTGCTCCCGAGTGCCAGGGAAGCACCGACGATCATAGTGTTCCGACGAATCCAAAGCTGCTCCTGAACTAGAGGAACCACGAAGAACATCGACGCCTGGTGCTTGATTAAATGATATTTCATTGACATGTAAAGCGAGTCCACTCACCAGATCGTCCATAGTTGTTTGCCTGTACCAAGTTGCTATCCTTGGTAATGAAGTCTCTGGCACCAGAAAATATGGACATGGTGGTGGAAGTATTGATGGACAACGAGAACAGAAAGCCATAAAACTATGTCAACGTGAGAATGCTAATCACAAATTATCCTACCATGGCAAGCCCTTCCCATGTTCGATCTTTCTTTCCAATCTTGCACTACGCCAAGTCTATTGTTTGGAAACTGCCGATGATGTAGGACACGAGCAGATACTGTCCGGCCAAAAATCCAAGGTCGTGTAGTTGAAGATAGATAATTCCTTGCACTTCTACCCAAAATGGATCGACACGGAGAATGCTACATGGAATAGGAAATGGAAGTAGAATTTTTGTATCGTGCAGATGTTAGTCCATAGAGAAAATGTATAAAATGTGAAGAGGAGGGGTCAAAATGGGAGGCTTTTCCGCCCGACAAGCAGTGATGTCACACGACTGCTTATGTACACACCTGTGTATCCCATCACCTACCAAAGGCAGGGCGATAGTACGCTGCCACAGGTATATCGTGATGTCTTTTTTTTTTTCAGAGAGCGCGAGATTGACCATAATTAGGCAACAACCCTGACACGAAATAAGCAGAACTCTTTCGATAGAGTATTATGTTCGTTTGGCTTGTGACCAGTCTCAGAAGGTGCTCTAGAATCTCCCCAGCCCATACTTTTCATTGCAAAGAGCGCCCATTTTCTGAGATGCACAATGATCATATGCGCGTGTTTGAGTTGCGATACATGTATAATCCTGGTAAGACATCTACCATTGTATGTATGCCTCAGCCGCCCTCAAATCCCCCGCACTTACCAGGCATCAAGCCCAAGCCCTTCCTGCTCCAACAACCCAATTGGACGACATATTCTTTGGTTTCTACTATTGGCTCAATTGACACCCAACTGAGGAGGTCCTCACATCCCTGAATTATGGGGGTGGTACAGGAACACCTATGATATCAAGAACCAACAACACATATACAATTTCTTCAGCACAAAATCTGCCCAACGATACTGGGTTCGAAAAAATGGCACATTACGTCTTCCGACTATAAAAAAATTGCCCATTCATCAGCTCGCTACAATTGGAGAAGCGTGTGAAAAACTAACCCTTCTTCAGCGCTATGATCTCGATTTTCTCAGCGCTGCTGACAAGCCCAATCAGATAGATATTGACCTCAGTCCTGACCAGCGGATCGACAACGGGAAGGGCATCGAAATTATTCATAACCAGGCAAAGAATGAGATCGTATATATTAAGGACCTCTGTGATATCGAACTTGACTCTTTCAGGTCACATCCAGGCCAAACTCGACGTTGTAGCTCAACATCTGATTTCGTCACACTTGCATCCTGATCAGTTATGCGCATCGCTGATATAAACCTCCCGATTGCATGCCCTCGGTGATTGAAATCAGGTTTTGGGAATGAATCAATATCTACTTCCATGGTTGAGGCGAGCGCTTTGGCATCATCAACGAGGACAAGCTTCTCTTATGTAACTTCCTTGTGGATTAAGTGCTTTATTTCTGTGACTCTGTACCTGGCCTTGTGGGCGCAGTGATCGGTTTTCGATTGATGACTCGATGTCAGCGGTGGCTACCTTGAATACTTGTTGTCGAGTACCATGTCCACTGAAGTTGTCTGTTTCGAGCAATGGAATGTATGAAATCACGGTCAATCTTCTAGTCCGTGAATTCAATGCTCTCATGAGCTTCGATCCTCGCGGACACGATTCATGACCTCTGATAAACACTGTCCACTCACTTCCACTCTTGGAGCAAAGAAGTTGTCCAGGCCATTTCTAGCTTTGATCCTCATTTGGCCAAGGTTAATGATTGTGAGAGCGAAATTTCATCGACCTAGTCTTCAACTACTAGAAGCCCCTTATGGCAAAGGTCATGACAATGGGAATAATGTGCAGAGATGAAACTGTTGGTGTTTAGTTTCTCTCTCCGGGTATTCCAGATTTGAGGGGCAGGTCTAACCATGACTTGTAGGAAAGCTTATCGGAAGCGGATGCACCGAGGCTATATGACAAATTTAGCGAGTTCTTTGTGCGACAGGTTCGGTAAGGGCTCACCATCAAGCAAGACTTCTAGGGATGCATGTGTCGATAGGCTCGTACATTCCTTTCTTTGAAAAAATTTTGCTCCTGGGACACGGTAGGGTTTTTTTATATCGCGGTACCCCAATTTATGTATCATGACAAGTGTTACGTTGAGTTGAACATCGTCGCCTCGTACCTCGAATTACAAAATTAATAGACTGGCGCGCCATTACGTGGTATAATGTGGGCCGAGTTTAATGTGTTCAGGTCGAAGGTGCCCGGGGATGTGAAGAAACCGGTACTAATTTGCCTGTCAGCCTGTCAATCCGGACAGGGCGTCTAGCTCTGGATGTATAAAGACTCATCCTTGAGGGTGATCTAGCCCACAACAATGCCTGGTACCCAAACCAAGAAGCGCATCGTCAACATTGCTCTGTTGTGCTGTGGTGAATTTACCGGCAAGCTCCTCAAGGAGAACGGTGATTACCTTGCCGTCCATACACGCTGGCTCAGGAGATCTCTACCAAAAGGATCAAAGACCAGGCCAAAAGTCGAGGCTTACAAGGTATACCAAGAGGATCATCCTCTCCCTGAAGACGATGAGATTGATGACTATGATGCTATCCTAGTCTCTGGGTCTCGTATGCACAGTCTTGGTTGCTGAGGTTTATGCTCAGACATATCTTTTCTAGCTGATGACGCATGGGCAGATGAGCCTGCATGGATCCCGAGGCTTGTCAGTTTCCTCCGAAAAGTTGGTACCAAGTTTCCCGAAGTCAGAATCGTAGGTTAGCTCTAGTCTGATATACAAAATTGAAACTCAGCTGAATTTTATCCTTTGTGTTCAGGCCTCTGTTTCGGGCACCAAATCGTGAGTCGAGCCCTCGGGGGAACTGTTGACGGTACTCGTGAATTACCTTGGGAGATCGGCCCAACTACTATTTATTCGACTTACATAGGGAAAATCCTTTATGGCAAGGAAAGATTGGTAAACATGTCGTCTCTTGTTTATTAAGATACTTATTACTCACGTAAAGTACAGGAACTTCAACAATTCCATCAAGATCATGTTCTTCTGGACAACTCCCCTTACGGTGATGCCCTTAAATCAGGCGAAATATACTTGCTTGGAAGCTCCGCAGATTACCCGAACCATGGTATCGTCAAGTATTACCCCCTGGATCCTGATGCGAACCCAAACACTACATTTGATCTTTATGAACGAATTCAAATTTTGACTACCCAGGGCCACCCAGAATACACAGAAGAAATAGTCACAGAG
>Ga0153977_1000126_pt1 | contig 20711 bp, 11 predicted proteins | sample TSGA061MetaG_FD_104710 | JGI IMG/M metagenome (GOLD analysis project Ga0153977, IMG submission 104710) | Attine ant fungus gardens microbial communities from Georgia, USA - TSGA061 MetaG | ecosystem: Host-associated > Fungi > Mycelium > Unclassified | place: USA: Georgia, Yuchi Wildlife... | reverse complement strand
CTCAGTGCTAATAATAGCTCGCGGGCAGCTTCTATCGCAAATTGCCAAGCGACTGCGGGGCTATTGTAAATTCTCCTCACAAATAAAAAATCCCTCCGCCAGCTAATAATATTCCTATCGGTAACACCCGTCCTCACCAGCCAGGAATAACCTATCCTTCATTTCTGCCTGATATAGTAACCTGCCTCAGGGTAAAGCAAAAATAAGCCGGGTGCTAAGCTTATTCGCATATTTTTCTTCCCTGTTCTGTTCAAGAGCTAAAAGGCAACCTGCCCAAAGCCGAAAATCTCCTTTCTGGCAAGAGCGAAAGGCGCTCGGAAGATATAAACTTGCTCAAACAAACTTGCTCTGCTTTGCAGCTCTATTTTTAAAAGCGGGAACTGCGACCGCTTGCTCCAGCTGCCGGAATAACTTGCTATCTCAAAAGCCAGAATTTTGAAGTCTTCGGCATTCGCTCCCAGAACGCTTCAGGATAAAAGCCCCGCCGTTTAATAATGGAACCTATCATAGAATGTGCTCCAGAAATGGCTTATGAGTGGAGCCGGCTTCGCGCATGCTGTTGCTATGTGCAGCTGGAGCGAAAAGCTGCCCCGCGCAATAGCGCGCTTGATGCGAATGTGACTGTTTTGTTACCAAGCGGCAAGAGCACTTGCCTCGTTCTTATATCTGAAAGCCGGTATATACATATTATGGGGGAATATACGCGTTCAGAAAAATATATAAACTCTGAAAACAGAATAGCACTACTGTCTTGAAACCAAAAGGAGCTGGCGCCAGAAAACGCTGCCGGCACGGCAGCCGGCTTTATCCGAATATAATGTAAAGTGCAAAAAAAATATAAATATTTATTGATTTCTTAAGAATACAATTCCGAATAATCGATAAAAATTGCGGTGCTCTTGCTCGTCAAAAATGATTTATATTGATTATTCTGAAAAAACAACTGTAGCCGGACAAAAGGTTTTAAAATTTTTGATATGCGATTTTAGGATTCTATTTTGGCTATAAATAGTCATTTTGCTACATAACCAGACAAGCTTTAAAAATAACCTGAAGAGCTTATAAAGGCAATTTTCACCAAATCACGCCATTTTGGCAAAATCTCCTGTCAAATTCCACCCCGCATCGCTAACCAAAACTTTACCCGATTAACCCCTTCAATACCCCAATATTATTGGCATGTCCCACTTAAAACTGCCTTATCCCGCCTAATCCCACATATTCTAAAACTGTGTGTCAATTGAACAACAACAAAAGGGTTCTGACAGAATAAAGCTTGCTTACGCGTGAAAAGAAAATAATGAAGTAATAATCGGCCGAGTTGGTAAGCACGATTTTAAACATACTAAAAGGCGGAAAGGCTCCGAATCTTATCCCGTTTATGGATATTGTAGGGCTAGTTCAGTTGCATTATACAATCTATAAGGGAAAAATGAAAAATCGGCTTAGTATATTTTATAAAAATATATCTGAAAGAATTTTGTTTCGTATAGCAATCCAGTCGTAAAAACGCCGCTAACTGCTCGCCATTCCCTTCAAATATGTGCCGGACGAGAAAAGAAAAATTGAAGGAGTAAAAACGAAAAATAATCTTACAAATTTTTGTGAGATGATTTGCTTTTTGCCTGTGATTATGTTAAATGCGTGACCAGTGCCGCATAAGGCGCTTGGCGCGGGGTGGAGCAGCCCGGTAGCTCGTCAGGCTCATAACCTGAAGGCCGCAGGTTCAAATCCTGCCCCCGCAACCAATTTCCTTAATTTTCCAAAATATTACCAGTAATATTCAAACTTTATTAATATCGCAGTTAAAATTGCCGCTCGATATTACGGGCAAGGCTGCCGTCCGGCAGCGGTAACGAGGAGTTTCGGTTATCCAGAAATCGGCCGCTTATCTTTGCTTCCCACCAAGGAAAACCCTATAAAATATAATATTGTGCGCCCCTCCCTCCCCCACAGATTTTGCTGTCAGTGTTTAGCGTTTGTTAGGGCTTTGTGCCAGGGCAGAGGCGGCAGCGCTTTTGGCGGTGCGGCTTGATTTTGAACTGGCGAGAACTTTGCCTGCTGCCGAAGCGGCTCTTTTATGCGTCACTTCCGCATTGGATTTTTTTGAATGATCCGGCCGCTGCGTAAGGGCAGAGCCTGCTGCTCTTTTTTCTAACCTGCTGGATTTTGAGCTGGTCAATATTTTGGCGGCCGATGAGGCTGCACGAGCGCCGGTTACTTCCTTATTGGATTTTGCCATTTTTCACTTCCCTTCAGAGGAATCAGATTTGTTGGGGGCTAAGAATTCATAGCTCTAAAAGACAGTGCCGATAGAATAAAACTACGAAAACTTCACCGGCAATGCTAAAATAGAGCATAATAAGCGCGTGTGAAGTTTAAAGCTGCTTATTTTACTGTATTTTTGTTATGAGAGTGAGGCGGCCCGGTAAAAATGGCGGCGCAGCAAGGTGCAGAGTCGGGATATGAGACTGGGCCGTTTGGCTGCCGCCCCGCGTAAAATGTGAAAATATAAACATAAATATGGTTATTGCGTAAAAATGCCATAAAAAGCGGCATAATATGAGTCAGGAAAGTGTGAGCAGGAACTATTGGGCACAGCAAAGCGCCGGCCAGTAAAAATAGAGAATATGATGGAAAATACTTGTATATTTGAAAATAAAACCGGCGGTAGCGGAGTATTAACGGTTAATCTGGCCGCTTTGCAACATAATTACAAAGCCTTGCAGGAGCACGCCCATGGTGCTGCCGTGGCGGCTGTGGTCAAGGCTGATGCTTATGGTTTGGGGGCGGCTGCTATTGCGCCGGCGCTTTATGAGGCAGGTTGCCGGCTGTTTTTTGTCGCTCAACCGGCGGAAGCGGCTATTGTCCAGGCCGCTTTGGCAAAAAAACAGGCGGAAATGGCAAAAGCAGCGCATTTAAGCCGGAGCAAAAACCAGCCGGTTAGGGCAAAAAGCTCTGCCGCGGTTGAAACCGGCGGCAGCCGGCAGCAGAGCAAAAATAAAACCGCAAATGATACAAAAATCACTATTGCCGTTTTGAATGATGTATTGCCGCATGAAGCAGCGCCGGCGGCGCGTGCCGGTTTGGTGCCGGTATTGAATTCTATTGATTCTGTGCGGGAATGGGCGTCTTTGTGCCGGGCAGAGCGGCGCAAATTACCGGCTATGCTGCAATGTGACAGCGGCATGGCGCGGCTGGGGCTGGATAAAAATGAGATAAAGGCGCTGCTGCAGGCCCCTGAGATTTTGGCAGAAATGGAGATAATAGCGCTTGTCAGCCATTTATCCTGCGCCGATGACGAAAAAAGCCCGATAAATGCGGCGGCGGAAGCGCATTTTCTGGCTGATGTGGAAAATTTGACCAAAGCGCTGCATTACCGCCCGCCGCTAAGTTTGGCAGCCTCCAGCGGTTTGACTCTGGGTGCGGGTTTTTGCCTGGATATTGTGCGCCCGGGGCTGGCGCTTTACGGCCTGGTTGCCGGCGGGAGCCGGGCCGGAAAACTGGCCGCCGCCTTGCGCCCTGTGATTACGCTTGAAGCCAGGATTTTGCGCCTTGGCCAGGTGCGAAAAGGCGAAACTATTGGCTATGGCGCCACTTATAAAGCAACAAAATCATTGCCGACAGCAACTATCTCGGCTGGCTATGCCGATGGCTGGCCGCGCAGCTTGAGCAATAAAGGCGCTGTATTTTATCGCGGTGTGCGTCTACCGCTTATTGGCCGTATTTCTATGGATTGCATGGTGGCAGATTTAACTCCGCTGCTCGAGGCGGGGCAGGCAATGCCCGCGCGCGGCGATTGGGTGGAGCTCATCGGCGCTCATCAATCCCCACATGATATAGCGCAGGCGGCGGGAACCATTGCTTATGAAATTTTAACTTCTCTCGGCCGTCGTTATCAACGCCGATATTGCCTTACGCCCTGTCTGGCAGCGCAGGACAATATGTGAGCAGTGTTTCTCTTTTCTTCATTTTTCCGGCACGGCTTTCGCCGTAAAGCTGTATTTTTGCCTGGTTACAAGCTGCCTGCCTGGTGATAATGCCAGTTTTGGTTAACCAATTTTTGTTAGATTTTGTTAAGTTTCTGCCTCTTTAGATGAAAGAATCGTGCTAAAGGAACGGGCGAAAAACGGCAATGCTGCGGTTTGGATTTGGTTTTGGCAAATTGCGCCGGTAAAGGGCGGGCCGCAGTAAAAAACAGAGAGCCGGGAGGGAGCGGAAAGATAAATTTTGCAGTTCCAGCCTATTTTGCGGCATTAGGTGAAATTGTGCATAAGCGAAGGATAGCGGCGCAGCGCAAAAAGGCGATTGCGGCACGGGGTCGGTGTGCCTGTTGGAAAAAACCGGTGAGTTTGAGGAAAAGGAGCCGGGAAAACAGCAATTATTTTAGCCATAGCTGCGGCAATCATTGCTGCTTTGGCGATTCAGCTCCGCTTGCCCGCCGTGCCGCCGCCGCTTGTGCCGTTTTGGGCCTGTTAATGAGTTTTAGTGCCCCGCTTTTACCGTTGCCGGCCGCTGCTTTTGCGCTTTTTGGCATGCATATTTGGGGTAAAAAGCCTGATGAAGCGGCCAATATTATCGGCGAGGCGAAATATTATAGCCTCAGTTTTGCGCCTTTTGCCACATCTGAAAATGTGCCGGAAGCCAAAGCCAAGGCCATAGAAGCGCGCGCTGCCCTTAGTATAAAACTGGCTAAAGCCAATTCGCTCTTGTGGGCCGGGCGCAAAAAGGCAGTTGCCGGATCCGGCGGAGTTTTGGCTAAAGCGCGCGGTGATTATAGCCGCCTGCTGGCCGGGTTTTACGCCGCCGGGCGCTATGGGCCGGTTATCAGTATCATCATTAACGGGCAGGAAGCGGCCAATATTCCCTATGGCACGGAATTGCCTGAGCATAATGAAATTGTCATCAGGGTTGATAGCGGGGCGCAATATTATTTTGACAAAGTAGAACTTGGCCGTATTGGCTCTTCACCTTTGGCCGGAGAGGCAAAATTGCAAAAAACGGCAGCTCTGGAGCAGAAAAAAATCGGCTATGCGCGGGGAGAGCTAGCGCAATCCGGTGTAATATTGGCAGCGGAGGCGCAGGTAACTGAAAAATGGCGGCAGCGAGGCTATGCCAAGGCTAAAATTGTCGAGCGCCGGGTGATTGCCGATCATGCTGCCAAAAGCGTCAATGCCCTGATTGAGGTAGAGCCTGGGCAACAGGCACATTTTGGCGCTCTGACTATGCGCAATATTTCAGCGCAGCCGCATATGAATCCTGCCTATATTGCCTGGCTGACCGGGCTGAAAGAAGGAGAGCTTTATCACCCGGCTGCTCTGGCCAAGGCGAATGCGCGCCTGAACCGGCTGGAAGTTTTTCGCTCTGTTGCCTTGAATGAGGCAGAGACTATCCAGCCAAACGGCCTGCTGCCGTTAAGCCTGATCGTGCAGGAGCGCCCATTGCGCCGTTTTGGCGGCGGCGGCGCTTATTCCACTATTGACGGTTTGGGGCTTTCTGCCTATTGGCTGCACCGCAACCTGTTTGGCCATGGCGAGCGGCTGCGATTTGAAGCAAATGCCGCCAATATTGCCGGCGATCGCAATAAATCTTCTTCTGACCCCAAGGATTATAGCTATAATATTGGCGGCACTTTTATTCGCCCCGGCATTATGACCCCGGATACGGATTATGTCGCCTCGCTGCGGGCGGAAAGGGAAGTGCTGGATAATTATACAGCCAAAGGGGTTTATTTCAGCAATGGTTTTAACCATAATTTTAACGACCGGCTTACCGGCCATATTTATGCCAATGCGGCGCAAATGCGGATAAAGGACGATATATGGGGGCATCGTGATTTTACCGCTATCGGCCTGTCCGGCGGTTTGCTTTATGACAGTCGCGATAATAAAAATGATGCCACCCGGGGGTATTACGGTCAAATTGCCGCCCAGCCTTTTTATGAGGCGGAATATGGCAATATGATTGGCAAAATGACAGCAGAAGGCCGCACCTATTTTGCTTTTGACAATAAGAACCGCCTTGTTTTTGCTGTTCGCGGCAAAATCGGCACAATTGGCGGGGCGCCGATTGCCGAGCTGCCTTCCAATATGTTGTTTTTTATTGGCGGCGGCGGCTCTGTCCGCGGCTATGCCTATCGCTCTATCGGCATTTATAAAAAGGGTGATAAAATTATTGGCGGCCGCTCTCAGCTGGAAGGCTCGGCTGAATTGCGCGCGGCACTATATGGCGCTTTCGGTCTTGTCGGCTTTATTGATGCCGGTATAGTCGGCCAGGATTCCGCTCCTGATTTTGACCAAAATGCCAAATTGGGCGCGGGGCTTGGATTGCGTTATAAGACTGGTATGGGGCCTTTGCGTCTTGATGTGGCGCTGCCGCTTAACCGCGAACGGGGTGATTCACGCTATGGGCTTTATATCGGCATTGGCCAGGCTTTTTAGGCTGCATAATAGTGCTGTAAACGGGATAGGGCAAATGAGGAAAAGGCGCAGCTTTTGGCGGCAATTTTGGCCGATAAATCGGGGCAATTTGCGCTTGTCGGCGCTTGTATTTTGTCTGAGCCTGGTTTTCGGCCTTGCCGCGATTATTGCCGGTTTGGCCGCAGCGGCGCCAACGCAAATGCCGCCATTGGAGGAGGCTGCCGGCGCCACTGTTCAAAACAGTGAAGACACAGAGAAATCATGGTTTTTATCTTTTATTGAATCGCGGCTGTCAACGCCGGATCGGCGTATCCGTATTGCGCACATTGAAGGGGCTTTGTCCGGTAAGGCTTCTATCGGTCTGATTACCATTGCCGATCGCCAGGGCATATGGCTGAAAATTCACGCGGCAAAGCTTGACTGGAATCGCACGGCTTTATTGCGTGGATTGGTCTCGATCAATTCCTTAAGTGCCGATAGCGTTGAAATTTTGCGGCGGCCGGCAGCGGAAAAAAAGTCGCTATCCCTAAAGGCGAAAGATAGCTTTTCTCTGCCGCAACTGCCTTTGGGCGTAAAAATTGGAGCACTGACAATTAGCAAATTATTGCTGGGAGAAGAGCTGACCGGCCAGACAGCAAGCCTATCGCTGACCGGGCGGCTGAGCCTTGCCGGCGGGCGGCTGGAGGCCGATATAGCGGCGATAAGGCTGAACGATGCGGCAGGTCAGGCCAAACTAATGCTGCGCTATGACAATGCTACCGGCGCTCTGGCTTTGGACAGTTCTATAAATGAGCCGGAAAACGGCCTTTTGGCCAATATACTGAATATAGAAGACCTGCCGCCTTTGTCTTTCAGCGCGCGCGGCGGCGGCACTGGCGGTTTGTTAAAGCTTGATATGCATATGGAAGCAGCGTCTCACCCGATTATGGACGCTGTGCTGAATATTTCTCCCGCTGCCGGGCAGAAATGGGCAGATAAAACGGGCCAGCCTGCGTCTGGTAAAACGGGGCAGGCAGGTGATCGGCTTATGTTCAATTTTACAGCAGCGGGGGAAGTTGCCGCCATTATGCCGGTTGCTTATCGGCCGTTTTTTGGCGCAAAAACTGCTTTGATCTTGCGCGGTGCCTTGAAGATCGGCGGCGGTTTGCGCCTGGACGAATTTTTGCTGAATGGAGATTTTGTCCATTTATCGGCTCAGGCAGAGATAATGGCTGACGGTTTTTTGCGCCGTTTATTGGTGGACGGCGCTATTGGCAGTGAAGCTGGCACTGCCGCCGGGCAGCCGGAGCAGGCCGCGGGCGCAGCGGTAATTTTGCCGGTTAAGGGCGGTGCAACCAGGCTGCAATCTCTGTGCCTGAATATTGATTATGGCGCTGCGGGAGCAGAAGCATGGTCTGGGCGGCTGGCTGTGCATAATTGGCAAAACAGGACAGCGCGCATTAAAAATATTACGCTGATTATGGGCGGAGTGGCCGAGAATCTTGATAATGCCGCTGCCCGTCATATTTCTGCCACCATGACCGGCGGGCTGCAAAATATAATGCTGGCGCCGACAGGCGGCGATGTTACAACTATGCCGCAGGTGGATATGCGGCTGGCGGCCGATTGGCGCGCCGGGCAGCCGCTAATGGTGCAAAAAGCCGATATAAACGGCCAAGGGCTGCTGTTGGCGGCTAAAGGCGCGGTGGAAAGCGGCCGATTTACCGGGACAATGCATTTTGCTGCCGCCAATATTGCCGATTTTGCCAAAATTTGGGGGCAGAAACTGGCCGGCAGCGCCGATATGCGTTTGCAGGGTGTTTTTGGCCTGGTTAATGGCGCTTTTAATATTGATATTGCCGGCAATGTTAACCGCTTGCACGCGGCCAATGCCGGGCTGAACGGGCTTTTGCGCAGTGATATTACTGTTTCCGGCGGCCTGAAGCGGGATAAGGCCGGGGTGAGTGCGCGCCATTTGCGCCTTGGCAATGCGCAATTCCAGCTTTACGCCAATGGTGATTGGCATGAAGAGGCGGCCAATATGGATTTTGGCCTGAATTTGGCGGATATGGCGCTGTTAGTGCCGTTTGTAAACATTATGGCCGAGCCGGTTATGGCCGCGCGGGCGGGAAAAACAGCGAAGCCTGAAAATACCGCGCGCCAGGCCGGCACAGTGGGAGGCACCGGCGCTATAGCGGGCGGATTAACCAGCGATATGCGTGCAAATGATAAAGCAGGCGGCGCTCTGGTGCTGCGCGGAGCGGCGCGCGGCCATAACCGGCTGATTGCCGTGGCTTTGCAGGCCGGTATTGCCGAGGGCAGGTGGAATGGCCGCGCTTTGCGCAATATGCAGCTTGGCCTTAATGCTATACTGGATAATAGCTCGCCTCCTGGGGTTTATCGCAGCGCTGCTATTGCAGGTGAGGGGGTGGTTGACGGCGATCATATGCAGCTTGGCGCTGCTTTATATCAGGCTGATAAGAGCTGGCGGCTGGATAATCTTCGCCTGGTTCTGGGTGAAGCTTTGCTAAACGGTTTTTTGCATAAACAGCAGCAGGGCCTGTGGAACGGCACAATCAGGCTGAAGACTGATAATATTGCGCCGCTGGCAGCGCTGGCCTTTATGCAAGGCGCGGGCAAAGCCGATATTGATATTAGCCTGCAGGCTGAACCGGCGGCCGTAAATGGCGGCAGGTGGCGGCCGGTGCCGCCGGCGCAAAACCTGACTTTTCGCCTTATGGTAGAAGGGCTTGCTCTTAATTATCCTTCTGTTGGCCCGGCAGCAGCCAAACAGGCGGCGCCCCGCCGGCCGTTTATTCTGGTGCAGCATTTGCAGGGAGAAGGCGCGGTGCGTAATATTTTTGCCTTGCCGCATGTTTCCGGCAGGCTGGAAGGCCAAATGCTGCATTACGGCTCTTATGGTATTGAGCATTTGGCGGTCAATAGCCGCAATGACGGGCAGGATTCGGCTATTACAGTTGAGGCTGTATCAAGAGAAGGTCTGAGCCTGACGGGCAAAGGCGTTATTGCACCGCTGGCGCTCGATGCAGCGGCAGCCAATGGGCGAAGCGGACAAAATGCGGCGGATTGGCAGTTTTTGCTGCAAGGCCTGACTGTGCGCGGTCTTCTTCAAGGTGCAGCGGTGGACGGCCCCGGCGATATTATCCGGCGCGGGGTAAAGGGCGGTGCCGGTGAGCAGGTGAGACAGCAGAGTCTGGGGCTGGATAGCGCCCAACCGGCGCGTTTTATTTTCAGCAAAAACCGTTTGCTGGGCGTGGAAAGGCTGGTATTGACTTTTAGCCGGGATAAAATGCCCGGCCCGGCCGGCGCGCATAGCACTATTATGCGCCGGGCACAGCCGGAAGGCGCTGCCCCGCAAGCGGCAAAGCCGGGCTTTGCCGGCGGCATTATGGCCCCATTGGGTTTTATCAAGCTGGACGGTCGCCTGAATGATAAAGCGAATTGGGTAATATCGGCACAAAATCTGCCGCTGGCTTTGGCCAATATTCTGCGCCCGGAACTGGATTTGCGCGGTGTTTTAAGCGGCACGGCGCATATAAAGCAGGATATAATGGCCGCTCCGATTCTGGATTTTAATGTCAATGTCAAAGGGGCAAGCAGCGCTATTTTGGCGCAAGCCGGCCTTGCCCCGATTTATGCGCAGGCACAAGGGCAAACACAAAATGCCGTGCTGGATTTTACTGCTTTGCTGACCTCAAGCGAGCCGGATAAAAATAACAGCGCCGGCACAGGCAAACAGGCGGGGCCAGCACTGCGCGCTGATGGCAAAATTTTTCTCGCCGCTCGCAAATTGCAGGTTAATGCGGCCATTGATAATTTGCCGCTTGGCCTATTGCCGGAGATAATGCATCACCCTGTTTTGACAGCGCAAAATTGGCGCGGCCTGTTAACGGCGCATGGGGTTATAGACGGCAGTTTTGCCGCGCCGCAGCTGCGCTTTGCGGCGGCGGCAGAGCATGTGACCGCGCCCTTATTGGTTGCCGCCAAAATAGCCTCGCTGGCTATCCGGGCAGAGGGGCGTGTAAACAGGCAGGCTGTGCAGCTGGACAGGCTGGTGCTGCATGAAGCCGGCAAAATGACCGCGCGCGAACAGATAGCCAGGCGCGGAGCAAAGGCGGCAGCCTCAGTCGGCAAAGCTCCGCAGGCAGTAATGCCCGGATTAGCGGGCGATGGGCACGAAGAGAGCGGGGCAAAATTGGGTGGTGGTGCCCCGCAAACAGCGGCACTCGGATTGGACGGTGGTGAGCGCCCGGGAAATATATATTTTATCGCCTCAGGCCGGCTGCCTTTTAGTGGCCCCGGGTTAAATTTGCAGGCGGACGGCAGCTTGCCGCTGATTGTGGCCAATGGTTTTTTGCAGGCGCAGGGCGTGCAATTGGACGGTGTGCTAATTGTGAATAGCGTGTTTTCCGGTTCACTGCAACAGCCGCAAATGCAGGGCCGGTTTGCCGTGCGCCGCGGGCAGTTTTTTGCTGTTCCGATCAATTTACGCCTCAGGCCGATAGAAATTACCGGTCATTTACAGGGCAGTAATATTATTTTTGACAAAGCTGTTCTTCAATCTGCCAATGGCGGGGCTGTAATGTTGGGCGGCTCGCTGGGGGTAAATCGGCAGGCCGGCTTTCCCCTGCGCCTGCAGTTAAATTTCGACCAGTTCCAATATAATGACGGTTCGACAATGGCAGTAAAGCTGGGTGGCGCTTTAACCATTGGCGGCGCTATTTTGTCTGGTGCGGATATAAGCGGCGCCATTAAAATTGCCAAAGCTGAAATCCGTGTTCCCGATAATTTTGGCAGCACGACTATGCTGGAAATTGAAAATAAACGCATAAGCGGCCCGGTTGCCCTGACACAAAAACGCGCCGGCAGGATAAGTGACAAAACGCCAAAAGCCGCGGCCAATGCGAAGGCGCAGGCACGGCTTTCGCCGCGATTGAATATTCAGGTTTCTGCTCCCAATCAGATTTTTGTGCGCGGCCGCGGGTTGGACGCTGAAATGGGCGGCCAGCTGCATTTGCTGGGGCGGTTTGACGATATGCGCCCCAATGGCGGTTTTAACCTGATTCGCGGGCGGTTTGATATTTTGGCGCAGCGGCTGGTTTTCCGCCAAGGGCAGGTGAATCTTGCCGGTAGTCTGAACCCGGATTTAAATTTTACCGCGGTTGCCAGCAATGATGATGTAACGGTTACCATAAAGCTTGCCGGCACGCCGAAAGATTTGAAAATAACTTTATCCTCCACCCCGGATTTGCCGCAAGATGAAATTTTGGCGCGGCTTGTTTTCAAACGCTCCTTAAATGAATTGTCTCCTTTGCAAATGGCGCAACTGGTTGACGCGGCGGCCGAACTCACCGGGGCAAGCCAAGGCTCGGTTTTTGGCAAATTGCGCGCCGGTACCGGGCTGGATCAGCTGGATATTACCGCCGATGCTGCCGGCAATGCCGGTTTGGCCGCCGGGCGCTATTTTTTGGAAAAATTATATATGGGGATCGAGACTTCAAGCAGCGGTGCCAGCAAAGGCACGGTAAACCTGGATATATTAAAAGGTTTGAAAGCCAGAGGTGCTATGGGCTCGGATTCCAATTCCAGTATTGGTGTGTTTTATGAGCGTGATTATTAAGAATCACAATAAATATTTATAAAAGGCGGGAATGCCGGGTAACAAACAGGGAGAGGCATCATGATAGCTGAAATAACGCAATATTTGCGCTGTCTGGGGCTTTCTCCCTGGCTAGAAGGACAGGATTTACCGGCAATTGCTGCGCAAAGCTATGAGCCGGCGGTGCAATATGGCATTGACAGCCGCAGCGGCTTTTTGGGCTGCGCTTACCTTTATTATAAAACCCATAGCGCCTTTGCCGAATATCCTGCGATACAAGCAGGACAGGCGAAAATGCCGGTTTGTAGGCTTTTCCGGAACAGCTATGCTTGACGAATTATGCTCCATGCCGTAATAAATGTTGCGGCCCGGCCCCATTTTCTGATTAGCTATACTCCTGCCCCTGGTAAGCTATTATTTTCACGGCGATTTATCAGGGGCTTTTTTCATAGAAAAGCTGAAAAGGGCTGGAATAGCGCCGACTGATTCGGATTTTCCGGGCAGTGTGACGTGTTTGGCCGGGAGCTCAGATAATATTTTCGTATTGTTCCTCCAAACAATACGAAAATATTATCTGAGCCGCGCCGGAACTGTTTGAAGTAAAGAAATGCGGTGGCAATGAGCTTGTTACTATGATGCAAAACAAGGATATTGAACGCGCAAAAGCGGGCTTGTTGTGAGTTTCGGGACGGGTTCTATGCGTATATTGTTTGACGGGCGTTATTTTTGCCGTCACCTTGATGAAAAGGTCGGCGGTCGTTCCGGCATATTTTTTGTAACTTTTAATCTCCTGCGGCAATTTTGCCGGCGGGACGATATACAGGTTACGCTGCATATAGATTCTGAGGTAAATAAAGAGCAGATTGCCGCGGCGCTGGAGCGGGATTTCGGCATTCATACTGTGAGTCTGAATTTTCTGGCAGAAGATCTGCAACCGAATAGTGTTTTTGAGCGTTTTTATAAGCGTCTTTTTGCTTATAAGGAAAAGAAAAGGCGCAAAAAGCAATATGCCTGCCGCTCATTAATGAATATTGTGCTGTTTATGCCGAAACAAATCCGAAAATTTATCCGCTTTTATAATAACAGAGCTTATGCTGCTGCGGTCTCTTCGCATAATGTCTATTTTTCTCCGGCTTTTTATTTTTCTGATTATATTGAAAATAATCCGGCGCTTAAGAAATTTATCATTCTGCATGATGTTATTCCGCTGGTGCTGGAAGGTTATAATATTGCCAGCGGTGGCTGGCTTGGCAAAATCTGCCGTAACATAAAGACCGGGGATACGGCTTTTGCTGTTTCCGCTTATTCCAAAAAAGATTTTCAGAAATTTGTCGAGCCGGAGCGCCTGAATGATGAAAATTGTTATGTCATGCCGCTGGCGGCCTCTGATAATTTTTATCAGGAAACGGACGAGAGAAAAATAGCGCAAGTGCGGGAAAAATATCATATCCCCGCCGGCAAAAAATATATTTTATCTTTATGCACGGTTGAGCCGCGCAAAAATTTAAAATTTGCTGTTCGCAATTTTATAAAATTTTTGTGGCAGTCGGAGGCTGATGATGTTGTTTTTGCCCTGGGCGGCGGGCATTGGGACGATTTTATCAAGGAAATGGAAGCGGAGCTGGCAAATCTCGGCAAATATAGCGACAAAGTAATCCGCCTCGGTTATATTGACGACAAGGATATGGCGGCGCTCTATTCCGGCGCTTTGTGTTTTATCTATCCCAGCCTTTATGAGGGTTTTGGCCTACCGCCGCTGGAAGCCATGCAATGCGGCACTCCGGTTATTACCTCTAATGTTTCTTCTCTGCCGGAGGTGGTCGGCAAGGCTGCTCTTACTATTAATCCGAAATCTGATGTGGAATGCGTTAATGCTATAATGAGATTATATAATGATGCCGCTTTGCGCCGGCAGCTTTCGGTAAAAGGGCTGGAACGCGCCGCGCAATTTTCATGGGCGAAAACTGCCAATGCCATGCTGGCCGTTATGCAGGAAAAGATTAACGAGCGGCCATGATTGCGGTAATGAGCAGGAGGGCTGTTTTTTGACTGTCCCCAGTGTAAAAAAGACAAAATCCATAATCGCCGCCGCGCCAAAACGGCGGGAAGTGCCGGTGGTTTTTTGCGGTGATGCCCATTACGGCGCCTATTTGCCGCCTGTCGTGCAATCTCTTGTCGATCATGCTTCCGCCTGCTGCCATTACCAGATTATTATTCTGGATTGCGGTATAGAGCAGGATATTGTTGCCGTCTTGCAGCGGCAAATCCGCCAATATGAAAATTTTTCCCTGCATATAAAAAATATGAAATCTTATCTGCAGCGCTATAATAGTATTTTCCGGGAAAAAGGCTATTTTACCCAGGCTATTTACGGCCGCTTGCTTGTCCCCCAATTATGCCGCGGCTATGATAAAGTGATTTATGCCGATATTGATATGGTGTTTAACCGCGATATTGCCGAATTAATGACCATTGATTTGGGCGATAATTATATTGCCGCCGTGCCGGACGCTTTGCTGGCAATAGAGCGGCTTTCCGGTGAGCGTAATGCGCTTTATATTGAGCATATTACCGGCCTTTCTCTGCATGATATTTATATGAATTCCGGCTTGCTGGTTTTTAACGCCCGGCTCTGGCGCCAAGACAGGCTGATAGATAAAATATTGCGTTTTGTCGATGGTAAAAAACTGCTTTTGCCGGATCAGGACGCTATCAATAATGTTTGCAAAGGCAAAATTACCTATTTGCCGCAGACATGGAATTGCCTGAATCTCTATTATTTGCGGCGTTATTTCCCTCTCCCTCGGGGAAGTAAGAATAGCGCCGCTATTGCCCAAATTGTGGCAGAATGGCAGGCGGCGCAGGCCGATAAAGCTGCCGTTTATCATTATAATGGCCCGCTCAAGCCATGGGCGCGCGCGGCCGGTGATAAAGCCGCTTTATGGTGGCATTATGCCGCAAAGACAGAGCTTTACCCGCGCTATATTTATAATCTGGCCGCAGCGCCGGCGCTTGATGAAGCGGGTAATCGCCGCACGGTTTATAAATTTCTTGGTTTGCCGCTGTGGGCGGTAAAACGGCGGGGCAAGGAATCGCTTTATTTACTGGCCGACAAATTGCGCCTTGCCAAAAAAATCACGCATAAAAACAGCGTTTATATTTATGTGCTGGGCATAAGGCTGGTCACTATCAAGCGTAAAGAAAACTGATTCGCCTGTCTGCCCGCCGGCTTTGCCGCTAGTACGGCAGTAATGGCATTATTATAATTCGCTGATTTTATCTGTACTACATGATATCAATAATATTTTTATAGATCAGAGTAGCAAAAATTAAAATTTAGGGAAGATTTCCCCTTTATCCTCTTTTTAGTAATGTTACCAGGGCTGCGATCCTCGGCCTGTTTAGCGGACAGTGTTTTTGCAGTCTTGCAATAAAGATTGACAGATAAAGAAAAAATGCCTTTCTAAAGGAAGCAGTTCATGTTAACAGGGCATTATCGGTAAGGTGCGCCTTTACGGGGGATTGTTATAGTAAAGTTCAGGGTGGAAAGGTTTGACAGCAATGCATAAAGATAGTAGCCAGCTCACAGCTCACAGCTCACAGCTCACAGCTCACAGCTCACAGCTCACAGCTCACAGCTCACAGCTCACAGCTCACAGCTCACAGCTCACAGCTCACTCTGATATAACACCAGCCGAGCTCGCCGGTTCAGAGCTCGTGGTGTCTCTGGCCGCTGCGAATAAAAAAGAAGTGCCGGTCGTTTTTTGTGCCGATAAGAATTATGGGTTTTATCTGCCTGTAGTTGTGCAATCTATTATAGATAATTCTTCGGCTTCATATTATTATCAGATTATTGTTTTAGATTGCGGTGCCGCCAAAGAAGCGATTGATGCTTTACAACGACAAATTCGCCTTGTTGCCAATTTTTCCCTTCATGTGAAGAATATTGAGGATTGGCTGGATCAGCACCGACAGGTCTTTGAAGAAAAATGGCACTTGACGCGTGCAATGTATGGTCGCCTGCTCATTCCGGAATTATGCCGTGGCTATGATAAAGTTATCTACTCGGATATCGACGTTGTTTTTAACCGCGATATTGCTGATTTGATGTCCATTGATTTAGAAGAAAATTACATTGCCGGCGTTATTGATGTCGCCACTATGGTAGGAACTTTCTTTGATAAAAAAATCAATAATTCCATGCGCGGTGTCTATGATATTCGCGCTGGAGAATATTATATAAATTCAGGGATTCTGGTTTTTAATACCAAAGCATGGCTTGCTTTGAATTTATCTGGCAAAGCTATAGATTTACTGTCAGAAAGAAAATTTTTATTTCCGGATCAAGATGCAATAAATAGTATATGCAATGGAAAAATTGTATTTTTAGAACAAGAATGGAATTCTTTACCACCAAAACATTTTTCGCAGTGGGAAAAACGTTTTGGTGAGATTCACCTAGCACATATTGCCGCTCCATTCAAAGAATGGAAGAAATCATATAATTCCAATCGAGGTGTCTTTCATTTCACTGGGAGAGGCAAGCCTTGGGAAGATGTCTCTGCAAAAAACGGCAGCTTATGGTGGTATTACGCAGGAAAAACTCCGATTTATTCATATTATATCCGTAATTTGGCCTTATCTGCCGCGAACAGTGCTTTTACTGCGGCAAAAATATAAATATATACCAAAAATACTGTTAAAATCTATAATATTTTAGGAATTCCATTGTGGGCGGTAAAATTATCTGGAAAGCAGAAGAAATATTTCTTGGGAACAAAATTGCGTATTGCCAAAAAAGTTTACGGAAAAAGTAATATATATATTTATATTTTAGGGATAAAGCTGTTTAGCATAAAGCAGAGACAGGCCTGAATATTCCCGTTCAAAGTTGAGCGAAAAGACATAAAAATTTCCGCCGGCCTCTGCAAATTTGCTATCATCACCTGTCCCAAAAAGCAAAGCATACCTCTTGTCGCTGTGCTATTCTGTGCCCCCCAGCACTTTCCTGTTTCAGGCGCGCAATAAATCATTAATAGCGGTTTTGGCACGCGTTTTGGCGTCGACCCTTTTGACAATAACGGCGCAATAAAGCTGTGGCACCGCCCGTCCGCCGGGCATTGTAGCGCCGGCGGGTTGGCGGGTGGCGCCGGCAAACAGGGAGGCGCTCGCGTCTTCACCAGGCAGGCTGCCGGCGACAACAACCGAAAAAGGCGGCACTTCGCCATAAAAAATTTCGCCGCTGGCTCTGTCGACAATTTTGGTCGATTGGCCAATATAAACCCCCATGCCCAAAACCGAACCTTCGCGGATAATGCAGCCTTCCACCACTTCTGAGCGAGCGCCGATAAAGCAATTATCCTCAATAATAGTCGGCCCAGCCTGCAACGGCTCCAGCACACCGCCAATGCCCACCCCGCCGGATAAATGCACTGAGCTGCCGATCTGGGCGCAAGAGCCGACAGTGGCCCAGGTGTCGATCATTGTGCCTTCACCAATATAAGCGCCGAGATTAACAAAAGACGGCATAAGCACAACATTAGGGGCAATATAGGCCGAGTGGCGGACAATCGCCCCGGGCGCTGCGCGAAATCCGGCCTGGGCAAACTCTTTTTCTCCCCAATTATAAAATTTTGACGGCACTTTATCCCACCAGTTCCCGCCTTGCGGGGCGCCGCTCATTAAAGCATTATTATGCAGGCGGAAGGAGAGCAGCACTGCCTTTTTCAGCCATTGCTGCACCTGCCATGTGCCGTCAGCCTCACGTCTGGCCACGCGTTCCAGCCCCTTATCCAGTAAATTCAGCGCTGTTTCCACCGCTTCCCGCACTTCTCCTTTGGTTGCGGGGGTGATAATATCGCGTTCATCAAAAGCGTGCTCAATAATATCTTGCAAAGGCTTGCTTGTCGGTCGTGGCGACATTACACTCTCCTTTAATGAACCGCCGGCGCGTTTAGAGAAATTGGGTAACAGCGGAAACGCGATTTCTGTTTTATGCCGAAATTACGGTAAAAAGCAAGATATCCGGTTCCGGATTAGGTAAAACGGAGGGAAGCATGGCCGCCGATAAAAAATATCCTCAACAGGTAACGAGCCGGAAGGCTGCGCCGGCCAAGCGAGAGCCGGCTAAAAGCGCGCCCAGGCGCGCTGTTGCCTGGCCTGGCCCGGCCCAGCGCGCTAAAATAGCGGCCCCTGCCGATACGGCGCAACAGGAATCCCGCACTTATCGCCTGGCCTATCAGGATCTGGATTTTCTGGAACGCCATGCTTTGCGGCCGCAGCGGCTGGCGCTGGAATTTATGAAAGCCGATATGATTATGCGCGAAAGGGGGATAAAATCCACTATTGTGGTTTTTGGCGGGGCGCGCATTCCTGCGCCGGGGCAAGAGCCGCGCGCGGCAGCCACGGCCGGGCAGGCGAAAAATCTGGCCGCTTTGACGCATTATTATGACGAAGCGCGGTGCTTTGCCCGGATTTGCTCAAAATATGCCGCTACGACCGATTATCGCGAATTTATTATCGCCACGGGCGGCGGGCCGGGGATAATGGAAGCCGGCAATCGCGGCGCTTTTGATGTCGGCGCTCCCAATATCGGCCTGAATATTGTGTTACCGCATGAGCAGGCGCCTAACCCCTATATTACGCCGGAATTATGCTTCCGCTTTCATTATTTTGCCATGCGCAAAATGCATTTTATGCTGCGCGCCAAAGCTTTGCTGGCTTTTCCCGGCGGTTTTGGCACAATGGACGAGCTGTTTGAAGTGCTGACTCTGGTGCAGACCAGGCGCATGGAACCAGTGCCGATTGTGCTGTTTGGCGAGCAATTCTGGCGGCAGGCTTTTAATGTGGAATTTCTGGCCGAGCAGGGCATGATAGCGCCGGAAAATATCGCGCTGTTTACTTATGCCGATAAAGCAGAAGCGGCATGGCAACATATTGCCCGCTATTATCATTTGCCGGAAAAGCCGTAATCTGCCCGCCTTGCCGGTAATGGCCGGCAAGATTATAGCGCATCAGAAAATGGGGCTGGGAGGCAACTTAATCGCGCCACGCATGGCCAGCCGGCCGCCGGGCTGGCGGTCGGCCTGCCCCATCTCGTGTAAATGCGGCCGCGCCGTAATTTATTTGCTGATAAGCTGTATTTTGAGTTCCGCCCCGACTGCGGCGGCATAACGGCGTAATGTCTTGATGGACGGAGATATTAGTGACTAATAGGCAATAAAAAGCCCCTTTCCGTGACGGCATGGAGCGGGCGGTGTTTTGTTGAATTTTATTTCAGCTGCTTTGGCAGCGCTTTAATCTCCTTTGTCAGCTTTGCAATATTCGCATCAGCTTCCCGGCGCCGGTCGGCTGCACGCTGGCGGTCGAACCGGTCATATTCTATTTGCGCTTTTTTTCTGGCCTTATCAGCGCTCACTGTTCCACCTTTCCGCAAAACGGCTCTGTTCAGGCTTGTTAATTGTTTTTCCAGTAAATCTGAAGCATCTTGCATGACAATAAGGCGGCGCATATCAAGCTGGTCTTCAAATATATCCAGTAAAATGGTTGTCAGCCTGTTCAGCTCCTTAATTTCGGTTTCTGTCAGATAATTTTTTGCAATGGCGGTATCGGCTTTTCGGATATTATCATGCGGCCATGTTTGTAATCCCATATTGTCCGCTTTGCCATCTGCCCGTTCATAAACAATTTCTGATGGTGTCCGGGAAACAACAGCATAAATCAGTTTCGCCTGTATTCTCTGGAAAAATTCACGGGATTGCTGATCTGACCCGTCATAATCCTGACACATGGCACAAATGCTTCGCAGTTCGCGATAGATATTTGCCTCATCAGCGCGAATATCACGAATGATTTCACGCAGCTCTTTAATGCGGTTAAAATTCTCCGGCTGCTTAAGGCGAGGGGCATCAACAACGAAACCTTTTGTGGCAAACTGCACCAGAATACCGGTTGCCCAGCGGCGAAACAAAGTCGCTTGCGCCGATGAAACGCGATAACCAACAGAAATGATCATATCAAGGCTATATAAAGCAATAGGCTTATCGGAATTAGCAATTTGCATTTTCTGCAAATTGCTTTTTTCTTCTAACTCGCCTTCTGCCAATATATTACTGATATGCCGGGAAATAACAGAAATATCGCGACCAAATAATTCCGCTATTTGCGCTTGTGTCAGCCATAGCGTGTCGCCCGCATAGCGAATATCAAGGCGTAAGCCTTTAGCTGTCCCATAAACGAGAAAATAATCACCTGTTGTTTCATCTTGGTTCAGATGGACAGGTTCAATATTTTTCATAGGCTCTCCACTATTTGTGCCGTCAGGCTTTGCTGTTTTGCGCCTGGCCGGTGCCTGCTGCGCTAGCGGTTAGCCTTCCCGGTCTCCTGCAAATGCGCTTCACAGATTTGCCGGACACGGCTTTGCAAATCTTCAATGCGGGCAAATAGCCATTGCAGCTGCAAAGCGGTGATTTTATAATGCGGCGAATAACGCGCCTCAACATAAGCGCGGCGCAACAGCTCAAAACGGCGTTTATAGGCGCGCTTGTCCTGCGGCCAGACTGAGATAAGCCCCGGTGCCAACACATTGGCGATAGAGCGCAACTTACGCAAATTATGCAATTTCGGGCTATAAAGCGTTAGCGTCAGCAACAGGCAATGATAAATGCTTTCGGTTGCTTGATGGGCAAGAAAGG
>Ga0153977_1000122_pt1 | contig 21167 bp, 20 predicted proteins | sample TSGA061MetaG_FD_104710 | JGI IMG/M metagenome (GOLD analysis project Ga0153977, IMG submission 104710) | Attine ant fungus gardens microbial communities from Georgia, USA - TSGA061 MetaG | ecosystem: Host-associated > Fungi > Mycelium > Unclassified | place: USA: Georgia, Yuchi Wildlife... | reverse complement strand
CGAAGGGCCACCAGAACTCGACGGCGTCAAAACCGGCTGCCTTCGCGGCGGCGGGGCGCTCGAGCAAGGGCAGCTCCGTCAGGAGGATGGAGCAGTTCACTGTGTACGTCATCGTAGGTCCTTCCGAGGAGGGGCTTTGATCTATCTTCCGTTGCTTGGCTGCCGCCTTGGTGCTTGGCCTCAGTTTCCGCTTTATGGAATTTAGATTCTGCTTTATGAAAAGTTTAGGGAAGGTGGGGGTGTGAGTCAAGGGGGCGACGAGACTGATGAATAGTGCTCGGGAAACGGGGTGCGTGGCTCATTTGAGAAACGCTCGCGAAATCACGGGCCGCTGTGGGCATGGCGGTGACGATGAGGGATGCACCTGTCGATGGCAACGCGTAGGGAAATCACGAAGAAGTACGCAGCCGATTATGCGAAGTCGTCGAAGAAGGCCAAGGGATTGGTTCTGGACGAACTGGTCACCGTCACGGGCTGGTCCAGAGGAAACGACCGGCGGGCGCTTTCCACGGCGCGCAAGCGCAAGGGCCCTGCGAGGCCATCGGTTCGGAAACTTTGGTGTCGAACCTGTGGCTATGACAACCCCGCCGTCCCGTCCTTGGCGTCGACACTGCCGAAGAAGCCCTCACCGTCACCCTCGACACCGTGGGTGAGGTTGACCTGGACTACGCCGCGTCTTTGTTGGGCGTCAGCCGTGAGGAAGCTCGTGCGGCCATGGGGGAGAGCATCTACCAAGTCCCCAGCCCGGACGAGACCTTCCAGACCCGTGCCGAATATCTCTCCGGCAACGTGCGCGAGAAGCTGGAAATCGCCCAAGCCGCCGCGCTCACTGTCGAGCGGTTCGCTCCCAACGTTCAGGCCCTGACCGAGGCTATTCCGGAACCGTTGCGCATGGACGAAGTGGAACCCGCCTCGGCGCTGTCTGGATCGACGCAGGCACCCCATCAGGAGTTCGTCCGCGAAATCCTCAGCGACCCCTACGCCACCGTCTTCAACGCTGCCGGGTCCACGTGGGGACGTCAAAGCCAACCGCCACACCCTCGCGGCCACGAGCAATTGGGGCACCCAGCGGATGCCCGCCTCGGACATCCTCAAGCAGGTTCTCGAACAGAGGCCCGTACGGGTCACTGACGAAAATGAAGACAAGCGCCGGGTCCTGAACCCTACCGAGACTGCAGCGGCGCAGGAAAAGGCGCAGCTGCTGCAGGAACGGTTCAGCGAATGGGTGTGGGAGGAACCGGAACGGGCCAACTGCCTCATCGACGAGTACAACCGTCGCTTTAACTCCATCGTGCTCCGGGACTACAGCACAGAAGGGGAACGGCTGACCCTGCCCGGCATGGCCAAAGACTTCTCCCCACGCCCGCACCAGCGTGCCGCTGTGGCGCGGATGCTCTCCGAACCGGCTGTTGGCCTATTCCACCAGGTCGGTGGGGGGAAAGACCGCCGAGATGGTCATGGGCGTGATGGAACTGCGCCGACTGGGCATGGTCAACAAGCCCGCCGTTATCGTCCCGAACCACATGCTCGAACAGTTCGCTCGGGAATGGCTACAGCTCTATCCGCAGGCGCGGATCCTCGCCGCCTCATCGGCTGACCTGGCAGGCGACAAACGCCGGCAGTTCGTTGCCCGGGCGGCCGCGAACCAGTGGGACGCCGTGATCATGACCCGTACAGCATTACAGCGTATCAGCCTCAGTCGGAATCCGAGGCCGCTTACATCAACAGCGAAATCGCCCAAATGCGTTCTAACTTGGAGTCGGCCATGAAGGCATCATTCCCGCAACACCCGGGCTCTGCAGCCCCAGGGGCTGGCGCAACGAAAGCCCAGTCGCCGGCCCTGAACCAGCAGAACCAGCAACGGGCAGGGTACGAACGGTGAACAAACCAAGCGGGGAGCGGAGATGTTCGTGTGTCGCAGGAATCCTCTAGTCACCCCGAAGATCGTTGACAGTAGCTTCATCGTCCGCTTTCTTGGCCTCGTCCACGGCACTTTCTGCTTTGGCCTGTTTGAGGAGTGCTTTGCATAGGGCACTAGCGTCTGCTGCTACTTCCTCCTCCGCAAGCAGGGCGGACGCGACCATCCAGTCTGGGCGTGTGCCGGAGGTGCTGAACCCATACTGTTCGAAAGCCTCGATGAATTCTGGAGCCACTTTCTTCATCAGGTATTCCCTCACAGGAGCGAAGACCTGGTGGGATGTCGGCACGGAGTTCCTGCTGGTCGATGGCCAGTCCACCAGAGACGCAGCACCCACGACATCTTCGGCCGCTTTCGCTGCCAGACTGCTGATCATTCCGCGAAGTTCCTGGACACGGGTGGCTCCCAAGCCCCTCGTGACCTCGGGCTGTTCATGAGCCCTCCTTTTGGCCACGGCTGCCGCCCGTCCCGGAATCTCATTGGCGATTGCCACGAGAAATTTCTCTTTCCGGGTCGCCAATTCGTGCCCTGCTGCCAGACGGTTTTCCTCTGCTTCTTTCAATTTCAACGCTGTCTCTTCGCTCATGACAACAACGCTAGCTGGGTAGATGGGAAGGCAGACGTGTGATTCAGCTGGCGGTCTCCTAAGTCGATTGATGCTCCGCGATTAGAAAGGCTATGGCTGCGCCTGACATACGGACGGCAAGCAGGGCTTCCTCAAAGCTGACCTCCACGTCAGCGTGCTGTCCATGCCGCGCCCCAGGAATAGAGCTGGCATAGCCGTACAAACTCCTCAGCGAAGCGGCCAGTGCCTTGTGATGATCTGCTGCATCCCTGCCATAAATAGTGGTTAGGCAGTCACCCAATTGCGATTTGTCCTTCCCAGTTATGATCCGAGTTACAGCCTCAACGGCGTTTAGCGATTCCCGGATCGCCGCCTTAGCATCGGCCGGGCGACCGTGCAACGCCCTAAGCGCCTTCTCGTACTGCTCTTGAACCGGCTTGAACTGAGCAGTCAACAGATCCAGCGCGGCGTCCTCATCATGACGGACCTCCAACGCTTCCCCAACTTGGTCCAGTCTCTCGATGAGGCCATCGCGGAGTTCGTACACAACGCCGGCCTCGGCTAGCGCTGTATTGACCCTCGCGTGGTAATCCTCGACATTCCCGTAATGGATATCCTCGGCCAGCTCCTCGAACAGGTCGTAGACCAGGTACCAGTCCATGGCCTCGAGGTTTTCCTTGAGTCGTGGCTCTGCCCAGTCCGCCGAAAAGACACCGTCGTCGTGTAGATACATCACTTCGCAAATCTTCTTATGGGCATCCACTGCTCCAAGACGATCTATCAGGATGTCTCGAAGTTCATACCTGACACGGCGAGGGGCCTCTTCCTCCAGGGTGCGAGGCCGAGTGCGGCTGTAACTGTTTCGTCTGCTGAATCTGTCCACGTAGCAATTTCCCTCTCATGTAGTGATTTGAAATGCTATCTGAGCATCACCTTTCTTGGTGCAGCACCTCGCATTGCGCGGAGGGGTGGCTGAGTGGCCGAAGGCGCCAAACTGATAATTCGGTGCAGTGTAAAAACTGTCAAGGGTTCGAATCCCTTTCCTCGCCTTCAAGTTGGTCACAAAAGCACGTTTCTGACCAAGTGGGCGCGAGTAGTGGGGGAGGGGTACCACAGGTGCTTGTACACTGTGCACCGTGGACGCTGCTGGCTGTCGTCAGTAGTCCCGCAGCGCCGAGCGGCAGCGCGGACAAACAACTCCCGGGGTTGCCCGGAGAACGTACTTACAGTGGCAATGAAGCGACACGTGTTCTCGCTCGTCTCGCCCGGTATCGCTTACTCGGGACGCCCTAGTTCCGCTTCTTGTCGGTGCCTGACCCCGCTCTAGGGCGGGGGGACCTGCGATGCTCGGCGAACTCCTCGTCCGTCAAAGTGGAAAATTGGTCTTGATAGTTTTCGTCGTCAAATACATCGAACCAGCCTTTGTTTACGTTCCACTTCATTTCGAAGTTCGGACTTACCAGTATTGAAGCTGGAAGCAAGAACTCGCGTGTAAAGGGCTCGCTCTCCGCCCGTAGGCTGAGGAAGGTGTGCCCACTCGTTCCGGCAATGAAAAGTGGGGGTCCGCCGTGCGGCCTAAACAGTGCCTCGATGATTTCCTGGATAAGGAGGACAGCGTGTAGAGCATCATCGCGAGCGTCCGATTCCGTCAGATGGGCCCCGTAATGAACGCTGCGGTTTCGAAACTTCCGGAGGTCATTGAACTTCGTCGCGAGCGGATCGTCCAGGACACCCCATTCGAACAACGCTTCGATACACAAGATCCAGTCGTTGAAGGTCCTTTGGGTGGCCACCTTCACCGTCGCGGGATGCGAGCTGTACTCACCTCGTAATCGGATAACGAGCTCGTTCAGTAAACGCTCTCCAAGAGCACATGCACCGACAAGTGAGGGGTAAAAAGCACCAAATGCGAACGCATCTCGGATCTGTTGCAAGAACAAGTTGTGTCGATCAATGATCGACCATGGAGCTGCTCCCAGCGCACCGAAGTCAGCGATCTTTCGTTCATGTTCGGCATTCCCAAACTCGTGAATGAGTCCGATTCGAACCTGGCGCCGGTTTTCCTCATGCTGCGCAATGATCTCCGCTGCCCAATCCGGTTTGATCTCCTCAGTAAGCACGTGGGCCCGAGTGTCGAAGGAAATTGCGGCATTCGGCAGGTACCGACGGCATCCATCCGCTTCCGTCCTTGGGCGTCCTCTCTGAACCTGCTGCACCCTCCCATCCAACCACCGACGATCGTGGAGCCTCAAAATTACTGTCTGTGCGGCTGCGTCAGGGCTTCGGTCTGGGTGATCGGCACTGGCCCGCCGGCTGTGAATCGCGACGTGCTTTCGGTTTCCATATGAGGGCTGCGACGTTCTGGCATTTGCTGGGTCAGTACGATCACATTATGAGAACTGAGATGGCAGAGGCCCGGGGGAAGGTAACAGTCCGTCCGTGGCGGACTGGCCTGCTAGTAGACACAAAATCGCGAGTCGAAGTCCGTGAAGCAATTGCGAACCTCAGCTCAGTATGGGGCGGACGGTCTATGCCGATCTTTGATAAGAACGCCGATATTGAGTTGCTGGAAAAGTTCGGAGAGATGTTCGATGTCGACTCGATGTATGCCGAGAATGCAGAAGGCTCGCTTGCGGATTTTCTGAGGAAGCCGGGTTGGGGGTGGCGAGGTGGTGGGCCATGGGGACCGTTCGGCGAAGAGGAGGAGGAAAGGTTCCGAAAAGGACTTCTTCCGCTTAGGGAAATGCTAGATCCTGGCAAACTCCTTCAACCTGTTTGGTCTCCGGAAGACCCTGCAGATCTAGTGCTGGCGGCACTGTGGGGACTCCCGGAAAGAATTGGTGCACAGTGCATGCGTCTACCGCTTTCGGAGTTCCTGCCGCGGAGGGACCTGGGCGCAATAGGATCCGGCCTCCTAGCCAAATCGATGGTGCACACCGACGCCGGCGCCCGGACACACCATCGGAGGATTGGGGACAGCATCTTTATCCTGCAGCCTGACCTCCCGGGCGACGTTGTGGCCTTCTGGAACGCACGGGCATTTGGTTGCAACGTAGTTGGTATCCCATCGGAAGGGGACCCAGATCTGGTCAAATTTCTGCTCTCCCAACCACTTCCTCGCCACAGAGTGACGATCGGCGGAGAAGAGAAGGAAGTTCTGTATATCACTGGGGCTGACAAGGCATCGGTTGAAGTGATGAAGGCGATTGAAGCCGCTGCACTTGCTGACGGACTTACGGTTCGGGCAGGGTCCTCAGAGGTATTGTCATCCTTCATTTTTGAAGGGCTGGATACAGACTTTACTAAGACCGTTCGAGTGGATTTTCGCCCAGAGGCCCACGGCGTTGATGTTGACCTGCCGCAAGTGCCACTCATGGGTAGTTCCAGACGCTCGTTTATGCGGGGAATTGTGGCTGCGGAAGTGGAACTACGAGAGATCCGCGGTCAAGACCCGCGGTTCACGGCTCAGATCCCACCCTATCGCCGTCACGCAGCGCTGCTTCAAGACCGGTATAGCGTTCACGGCCTCGACCACGTTCGTTCTAGACACGATGCCGTTGTATTTGGCCTGGACGTCACCTCGGAGCACCTAAGATTTCCCTTCTTGTACTGCCAAGACGTCCTAGGCCTGTTGTTCGACAGCGAAGCGGCTAAAATCAGTCAGTCGGACGTCGGCAAGTTTCAGACGCGCGCCGCAGAAAGATTTGGTGGCCCCTATAGCGGAACCTTTAACCAGACTGGCGTACGAGCAGCCGTGACGTTGGCAGCAGGAAAGGCGGCCGGCATCTCTCTCCCCCACCTCCGGAATTCCGTAGAGAAAAACAGAGGGAACTGGCCCCACCCTGTCATGGACAGCCATATGACCCCGCGAGACTACGCAACCCGAGCTGTGAACCAGCTGTTTCACAGCGGGCTTTTCGTCCCAACTTTAAGAGTCCACTGCAGTCACTGTCGCGTTGACAGCTATGCATCTGTGGAAGGACTGGGTCCTTCAATGATGTGCGAATTCTGCGGACAGACATATAACTTGGCGCTCTCCCACAGTCTGGCACTCCCCGAGTGGCGCTACCGACTGGCGGCGCACCTTCGCGCTGACCAGATCGAAGCGCTTCTGCCGGCTCTTGCCACAACTTCGGTCCTGCAGCAACTCCGCCATACCGAGAGCATCCCACCCCTGGTACTCGGATTTGAGATCATTTTAGAGGGGCGGAAGGTCGAAGCAGATATCGCCACCTACCTTGCGGAACGAGAGTGGCTAGCAGTCCTGGGAGAGGTCAAGACTGCCAACAGAATCGACGCCAAAGACATCGCGAACCTCGAGTTCCTCCGTACGAAACTGACCGAAAATAGCGTCAGGTCGCTCCTGATCTTCGCAACGCTGAAAGCCGAGCTCTCTCCAGAAGAGCGTCACGACCTGCGTGCACTCGTTGAACGGTCGACCATGATCAGGACTTCAAACGGTCAAAGCACTCCCAGCCTCCCATTGGTTCTAACAGGACCCGACCTTTCGCATACCTGGTGGGACGAGGACCATCCTTGGCGGTGGGAGAAACGGAGTCAGAATGGCATCTTTGACACTGCCCTGATCTCCTGCGAACGGAATTTGGGTTTGACCAGCTACTCGTACGACGAGGATGCCGAGGGAGCTGGTTATCGCTTCGTATGGGCCGATTAGAAAGACAGTCAGAAACGACCCTTTGTGAGGGTTTGTCCTGCACGCGGATGGTAAGGCTTATGCCTTCTCTGCCCAGGTAGGCTCCGGCGTTAGCTCCCGCGGAATGCAGCAAACTGGCCGGCTCCTGCCCAGCATATGGTCCATCGGAATCAGGGCCCGCTTTCGGGCTGAGAAGAAACTTGGGGCAGAATGGTGCCATGGCATACAGCGATGGATCAGCGCCGACTCTGGCTGAGGTGATGGAGCAACACCCGCAGCTCAACAACTTTGGGATCGGCGCATTTGACGCCCGCAGGAAGACCCCAGAGCAGCGGGACGCGGAGATCGCGGCGGGACGCGATGTACTTCTGGGCAAGGAACACATCGTGAAGCAGCTCGTCGAGTGGCTGGAGGAGAATGTCTCCTCCATCCAGACACCGACGCAGGACAGCTACAGTGTCAAAGGTCTTATTGAGCGATCGCGAGGCGAGTACATCACCAATGGTGATCTGATCGCCGCGGCGCTCATCGTCGGTTATCCATACAAGTACGCCGTCCCGAACGTGCTGTTCGGGATGAGCCAGCGCGACTTGGACCGCGCCAGAAAAGCTTAGTAGCCGATACTAAAATACGACCTGCATCTCTGAGTTACTCGGAGGCTATCCCTGCGGTTCAGTTCAGCAATCACCGCTGGATCCGCGTCTTCTCTAAACGGAACTACCGAGGGCAAGCCAGAGTCTGGCTTCCTTAATCAGGCTCGGAATGTCTGCCTTGCAGAATTCAGCATGCCCCAGCACCCCATGCATCGTCATTTCTAAAGCAGCATTCAGCACTTCGGTCATTCGATCGGGGTCAGGAATGCGGACACTGCGCAACTGTCCCGGTTCACACTCGTCCTGCGGCACGATCTGCTGCAGTGGCAAGCGGGCCACGCTTTGCCGTGCGCAGTGCCGCTCGCTTCTTGCCGATTGGTTGACGGAGTAGTGGATCCCGAGGCGGGGGCTTTCAGGATCCTTGCTTTCGATCCAGACGATGACGCACTCCGGTCCCGAGCCTTTGATTGGACGCTTCCTGCCAGCGAAGGCTAGAAGCTTGCGAGGGACCCCACATGTAATGGCGCGACGTCATCCGTGGGGTCGTATCACTGACGACCAGTCCGGTCTCGACTGACAGGGCAAAGGGTTGTCGCCCCCTGGGGTGTCTCATATAACTAACGGATTCTGAGACGCCGAGGAGGTTCAGGAAATGAGCGGTTGGGAAACCTCATTGCAAGGAATGCTTTTTCGGGTTGATATTTGCCCCAGGGCTGATACGTTTGCCGCCCGTCATTACAGTCTTCAGTGCATCAGCCTGGCGAATGTCGCTACGAACAAAGGCAGCGTCAGGTCGTCGCTGAGCTAGTACCGCGCTGATGATCGGCATAGCTGCATTCGTGAGGCTATTGGTAACGCTTACTTCGTCAGGGGCGTCCATCCTCCAGTCAGCATTCATGACGGACGGGATGTTGTTGCGGGTGCTTCCCGGCGGGATCCTTCCCGACCGAGATTGGGCACCGTGCATCACAATGTGAACCACGGTGTAAGAGCGTCCTATCTCCGTGGACCAATCAGGAGGGGAAAACTGCTGGGGGTGATTGAGTAGAGCCCGAAACAATCGAGCGGACTCTAGATCGTGGAATGCGATTCGTCCTGCCACCTGCTGGCCGGAGCGCGCTGCATGATATTTCTTGATCCACTCTAGGAACGACTTGTTGTCCGTGTGCGCGACACCCCCAAAGACTTTGGAGAAGCGTCCTACTACGGATGACAGGTGGGAGAGGGCGCCGTAGTAAGTGTCAAAGTACATCTTGGTTTGTGAGTAGAGACGGCGCCTTTGCGCGGCGTCCGGTGATGGACGGCCGGTAATCGGACTTGGATCGAAACTGGAGCGCAGCTGATCGACATCGTCGCGGCGCTCAATCAGATGCTCCATTTCCTCGAGGAAGCCACGCAATGCCTGACCTTCGTACCGATTGAAGGTCAGCTTTTCGAACGCCTCGCTCCAGGAGTGAATCGTTGCATGGTCGACGATGTGTTCAATAGGTTTTTTGTGTTCCATAGGTAGCCCTTAAATCGGGTATGCGAGCCGAGCCGGTTGCCACCACGCTCTGATGTGGAACAGCGAGATGCAGATTCGTCAACGTCGTTGGAAGGACAACCTGGCCGGTCCAGAGGGGCTCCCGGGCTGGACACTCGATGTTTCAGGCTTAGTGAAGTAAAGGGGCCGACGCTATCCTCACGGATGGCGCCGGCCACATGTCCCGCACGGGACTGTCAGGACGCTTTCTTCCTGGATCGTTGGACGGTTTCGTTTGGCCGGGACAGGGCGCGGGATACTGCTTCCCTGGCCTCAGTGTTTTCGAGGTAATCCCGCTCAACCTGAGTCATAACGACGGCCGGGTCCAAGACAATGCGGCCATTGTCTTCAACGGTCATAAGGTACTGGGTGCTAGTTGCGGCGCTTCCCAGCGTTACGCGCTTTCGGGCATCTAACTGAGTGAAGGTGGTGGTAGTCATGGTGTGGCGTCTCCTAGTGAAAAGCTTCGTCCTTGATCGCTTCCGCCGTCGCAGGGGGCGGTTGCTCGAGGCTTTCTTTGTCCAGGTACCGAGAGTTGGTGTGTGTGTCGTTTTCAACTAGGGGTTTGGGTACCTGAATGTTCTAACTGTACGAACAAGGCACCCATTGTGTCAATTGGTCCATTTCCCATTTGTGCTAGAGTGGGTAAATGCATTGGGATGAAGAAGCGGCGGCATCGTATGACCATATAGTTGCGACAGACCCCATTCGGGCTGAAGCGTTGGACCTTTGGTTGGACAAGATTGAAGACGACCCCACCGATGAAGATGTAACGCGCATCAGGCATCATGACGGCTTCCTGGTGGATGTGCGCGTACACGGGCGAACCGACTATTCGCTTATTGTCTGGCGTCTGCATCCGGGTGATGGGCGGCCGTGGATCCTGCACGTGGGGAAAAATAGCCCTTAGCAATACGTAAACGGCGTCCACGCGGGGGTCCGGAACGAGCCAGTCCGCATTGGCTGATGGATTCCAGTAATCAGCCACGAGTTGCCGCGGCGCAGCGCGGGAACGTCCGCAGGGCCGTGGTGGCGCTGCGGCTTCGCTTGGGCTCTCCAGGGTCCGCCGTTCACAATGTTCATACCCTGCCCGCGCCTCCGCCGACGCTCCCACTAGGAATCCCTGCCGCGCGAACCAGTGCACCGGTTCTTCGGTGACCCTGAGCCAGCCAATATGCCTGACGGACAACGGCCGCCCGGCCGGTCCGAACCAGACATCGACCGGGGCGAGGTGCTCATTGCTTCTCCGCGACGGACACCGCCGATGTCAACATTCATGTCCGGTACGTAAACGGCCCGTCCCTCCACGTCACTTCCGCAGCCCGTTCCGTCAAAGCGAACACTTCTCCATTGACCGGCTCGGCGCAGGGAACCGCAGCCCGCACGCGCCGGGATCTCACTTGTCGTGTTACTCGGGGCAATCTCAGCAAAGGATCCTTTGACGCGACCCCACTCCTGACGTGATGGTCAATTCATATTCCTTTGTTTCAGTGGTTTGCGATGTCCGAGCAAACGGTCTCATCTTGATTTTCTCAGGGTTGATGAGTTCACGCCTTTGACGAGACTTTGGCAGGTGGTGTTGGTTCTTTGTGTAGCGTAGTGGCGCGGCACGCCCCATCCCCGAGTCGGTACCCTTATGGCCGCTTTCAGTAATCGCGCCAGCGGTGTAACTTCGGCTGACCCATCAGCCCACATCCCTCTCCATACTCCAGATATGCTGAGGAGCGCCTGTGGGCACGGTAGTGGCGTGGCGGCAAGGACCATCGTCACTGCTCGCGGAAGGACAAACGAATGGCTCGGCCGACAGTTCAAGACGTCGCCAGGACTGCTGGCGTGTCCGTGGGCACGGTGTCGCGCGTTCTGAACGGGAGCCCGGCTGTCAGTGAGGCGGCCAAGGAGAAGGTCAACGCCGCCATCCGCGAGCTCAGTTACCGTCCTCTCGCCTCGGCGCGGGACCTCAGAAGAGACCGAACGATGCGGGTCCTCGCCCTCGCGAAGAACCTGGACTCGCTCGTGATCAGTGAAGTCTTCCGCGGCGTCGGCGACGCTGCAGCTGACTCGGGCTATGTCAGCCTCATCGCAGCCACCGACGGGGACTTGGATCGCGAACAGCAACTAGTCGACATGCTCCGCAACGGCTCCGTAGATGGACTGGTGATATTTTCCCCCACAATGCCGGACGAGGACGTCAATGCAGTCGCCGAGCAACTCAGCGTGATCCAAGTCTGTGAAATCGTCGACGCCGAGGCCGCATTCGGTGTATCGATCAATGACCGGCAGGCAGCCTACGACATCACCAAGCACCTCATCGATGCGGGCGCGAAGAAGCTGGCTATGCTCGCCCATAGGGGTGCCCGCTCTGGCCGGCTGCGCGAGGAAGGATTCCGCCAGGCACTCAAGGAAGCGGGCCTGGACCAGGGTCAAATCTTATTCGGAGAAGGAAACTTCGGGTTCCACTCCGGCCGGGCCCTCGCAAGAAAGCTCCTCAAAGCAGAAGACCTCCCGGACGCAGTGTTCTGCGGAACCGACATCGTCGCCGCCGGGTGTGTTCGAGAACTGACCGACGCAGGCCTAACGGTCCCGGATGACATTGCCGTAGCGGGTTTCGATGACTCAGCCCAAGCAGAAATGTGCGTCCCGGAACTGACCACGGTGCGCCAGCCGGCTTATGAGATGGGCCGCGTAGCCTTCGCTGAACTCCTGGAACGGATGACCGTCGAGGGCTCACATCGTAAGGGAAGAACCTTCCTCCCACACGAGCTCGTCATCCGGGACTCCACGAAATAAAGAGGGTTGACAGCCCTCAGTGGTCCCTGTCACACTATTTTGGAATCGATTCCACGGCCGCAAGGCCGATTCTTTTGAACACATTTGGAATCGATTCCACGGATCACAAGAACCACCGGCAAAGAAGCCACCCTCAGGACGCGGGACAGCCAAAACGCGCACTGAACCCCGCCGCCCACAGACCCCAAAGGAGCCACTTGTGGACTTGAACCGACCTGCCTTCCCGCTCCAGAGCCAGAACAAAGCCGCAACAAATCGAAAAGCCTTGGCAGCAACAGCAGTAGCAGCAGCCCTCCTCCTCAGCGCGTGCGGCGGGGGAGCAGCACCCCAAGGTGCCGAACAAGCGGCAGCTGCCGATCCGGCGTCGGGCGCTAATGCCAGCGGTGCCGTGAACATCTGCGGCGTCAAGGACGCGAGCGGCATCTACAAGGGCACTGCGGAGGCATTCACCAAGGCGAACGGCAAGGTCACGGCCAAGTACACCGAGATCGGCGCCACCACGGATGAGGCCCGCACGCAGATTGTGCAGCGGCTCGAGGGCAAGTCCACGGAGTGCGACCTCTTTGTCACGGACGTCATCTGGACCTCCGAGTTCGCCTCCCAGGGCTGGCTGCTGGACCAGACCAAGCTGGTAGAGGCCAACAAGGATCGGCTCATTCCCTCCACTGTGGAAACCACCAAGTACCAGGACAAGTACTGGGGCTCGCCGTTCTTCACCAACGCCGGGTTGATCTACTACCAGAAGGACAAGGTAGCCAAACCCGAGTCCTGGCAGCAGCTCTACGCAGAAGCCGCCAAGGCTCCCGGTAACGGCTACGTCTACCAGGGCAAGCAGTACGAGGGCCTCACCGTGAACTTCCTCGAAATGCTCTACAGCGCAGGCGGCGAGGTGCTCAACGACCAGGGCGACGTCAAAATCGACTCCAAGGAAACCCGCGACGTCCTCAACTTCATGAGCGACGGCCTCAAAAACGGCTCAGCGGACCGCGCCGTCCTCACCTACAACGAAGACCCGGCCCGCCTCGCCTACGAGTCCGGCGACTTCGGATACCAGCGCAACTGGCCGCACGTGTACCGGCTGTTGAACGCGACACCGCTGGCGTCCAGCTTCGCGGTCGCACCGCTGCCGGCATGGGAAGGCGGCAAGGCTTCCGGCGTGCTGGGCGGCTGGAACCTCGCGATCTCGGCCCACTCCACCAACCAGGCCGGATCTGTCGCGTTCATCGACTTCGCCACCACCTCCGACTGGCAGAAGCACGTGGCCATGGACTACTCACAGGCCCCGGTCAACGAAGCTGCCTACTCTGACGCCGCGGTGCTCCAGAAGATGCCGTTCGCCACGGAACTCCTCGCCTCGGTGAAGGGTGCCAAGCCGCGCCCGATCTCCCCGGTCTACCCGCAGATCTCGCAGGCGATCTACAAGAACGTCTACGCCGCCCTCTCCGGCACCGCCTCCACCGAGGAAGCCGTGAAGAAGATGGCTGACGAGATCACCGCCGCCAAGGCGAGCTTCTAGTCATGGCCCTCAAAACACTCCACCCCGGAGGCAAGACGCAAAGCGGCCGCGACCGCGCCGAACGCAAGCTCGCGTTCCGCATGACCGCGCCGTCGCTGGTGATCATGGCGCTGGTTGCGGCGGTCCCCATCGGCTACGCGCTCTGGCTCTCGCTGAACCAGTACAGCGTTCGCACCGCCGGCCTGTCCCGCTTTGTCGGACTGGAAAACTACATCAACGCCCTCGCAAGCCAGGAGTGGTGGGCAGCGTTCGGCCAGACGTTCCTCTTCGCAGGCCTCTCGGTCAGCCTGGAACTCATCCTCGGCACGGCCATGGCTTTGCTGCTCAACCTCGCGTTCAAGGGCCGCGCGGTCCTGCGCACCGTGGTGCTGCTGCCGTACGCCATCATCACCGTGGTCAGCGCCATCACCTGGCAAACGATGTTCCAGCCCAACATGGGCCTGGTCACCAACGTCCTCTCCACGTTGGGGCTGCCGGGCGGCGACGTCGTCTGGCTCGGGGAGCACGGTTACGCGATGGCCGTGATCGTCATGGCCGACGTCTGGAAGACCACCCCGTTCGCCGCGCTCATCATCCTGGCCGGCCTGCAGGTCATCTCCGCCGAAACGTACGAGGCCGCAGAACTCGACGGCGCCAGCAAATGGCAGACCTTCGTGAACATCACCCTGCCGCTCCTGCGCCCGGCGATCGTCCTCGCCGCGATCTTCCGCACCATGGACGCCCTCCGCGTCTTCGACCTCCCGTTCGTGCTCACCCGCGGCGCCAACGGCACCGAATCCATGTCCATGCTCGCCTACACGCAACTGCGCGAAAACCGGTTGGTGGGGGAGGGCTCGGCGCTGTCCATCCTGACCTTCCTCACCGTCATGGTGGTCTCGGTCATCTACGTCCGCTTCGCTGGCGGCAACATCCGCGACGTGGCGAAGGAGGAACAATGAGCACGCTGACCGCAGAACGCCCGACGGCGGAACTCGCCACGCGCCCCAACGCGCCGAAGCGTCGCTTGCGTGGGGAATCGAAACTGCACCCCTTGGTGTGGGTGTTCGTGGTGGCCGTGATGGCTTTCTCGCTCATCCCGTTCTACTGGCTGGTGAACACCTCCCTTAAGAAGGGAGCGAGCCTGTCCCAAGGCGAGCTCTTCCCAAGCCAGCCGACCTTCGAGAACTATCTGGTGGTCTTTCAGAACCCCGAGTTCCTCCTGGCCTTGCGCAACTCGGTGATTATCGCCGTCGTGACCACAACCGTGGCGCTGGTGTTCGCGTCCTTCGCCGCCTATGCGCTGGCCCGGCTGAAGATGCGCCGCAAGGCGATGATCCTGACGCTGATCCTCTCGGTCACCACGTTCCCGGCCATCGCCATCGCGGCCCCGATGTTTTCCATCTGGCGCGAGATCGGCCTGTACGACACTCTGCTGGGCCTCATCATCCCGAAGCTGACGTTCGCGTTGCCGTTGGCGATCTACACGCTGACGTCGTTCTTCAAGGAGATCCCGCGTGAGCTGGAGGAATCCGCGTACATGGACGGCGCCACACCGTTTGTCGCCTTCCGCAAGGTGATCCTCCCGCTGGCAGTCCCCGGCTTGGCGACGACGGCGATCCTGGTGTTCATCTCGGTCTGGAACGAATTCCTCCTGGCCGTCACGCTGACCACCTCGCCGGAAGCCCGTCCCGTGCCGGTGGCGATTGCGTTCTTCAGCGGAACCAGCGAGTTCGACCAACCTCTCGGGACCATCAGCGCCGCGTCGGTGATCATCACCGTCCCGCTCGTGATTCTGGTGCTCCTGTGCCAGAAGCGCATTGTTTCCGGCATGACCGCCGGTGCCGTCAAGGGCTAACCCCAAAACCCAGTAACCCCAGAAAGAACAGGAACAACGTGAGTATTCAGCAGCAGGCCCCGTCCGCAAGCCTCAAGGTGGGAGTTGTGGGCATCGGTTGGGCCGGCCAGCAGCACCTCAAGGCGTACAGCAACATTCCCGGCGTCGAAATTGTGGCCGTCGCGGGCATGGAAGCTGATCTCCTTGCCCAGCTGAAAGAGGAGTACAGCATTCCCCACGCGTTCGCCCGCTGGGAAGACATGATCGAGCTTGAAGGCCTCGACGCCGTCAGCGTCGCCGTGCCGACGTTCCTGCACGCGCCGATCGCCATTGCTTCGCTCGAACGGGGACTGCATGTGCTGAGCGAAAAGCCGTTGGCGCGCAACGCCGTCGAGGGCCAACAAATGGTGGACGCCGCGCGCAAGGCCGGCAGGGTCCTGGACGTCGCGTTCAACCACCGCCGCCGCGGCGACATTCAGGCTCTCAAGGAAGTGATCGACGCCGGTACGCTGGGTCGCCCATACTACGCCAAGGCATCCTGGCTCCGACGCCAAGGCATTCCGATGCTGGGCAGCTGGTTCACCAACCCGGAACTCGCCGGCGGTGGACCGCTGGCTGATATCGGTGTCCACGTGCTGGACTACTCGCTGCACCTGTTGGGCGAACCCAAGGTGCTGGCCGTCTCGGCGTCGACCCATTCCGAACTCGGCCCGCGCGGCCTCGGCGGGAACGCCCGGTACACGGCGTCGAACTCCAGCCACAAGTTTGAAGTGGAAGACTTCGCCTCCGCGTTCATCCGACTGGAAGGCGGCGGAACCCTGATCCTGGAAGCCGGATGGGCCACGTACCGCGACGAGCGGGACCTGATGGACTTCACCGTTTACGGGACCGACGGCGGCGCGGACTTGCGTTCGGTCGGCGCCTCCGAGAACCCGGTGGCAGACGTCCACGTCTTCACCGAGAAGGACGGCGAAAACGCCGACTTCGAAGTGGTGGCCGAACCCGGGCGAGCCCACCAGGCCGTCGTCGACGACTTCATCGCCGCTGTGCGCGGCGGTGAGACCGTATGGGGAAGCCACGACGGTTCGCTTGCCCTCAGCCGTGCCCTGGTGCTCGATGCCTGCTACAAATCCGCCCTTGAACAACGTGAAGTGGTGCTCTGAAATGTCTGATTCGAAATTGAAGATTGTTGTCTGGAACGAGGCCGTCCACGAGGCCCGCAATGAGCCCGCCACGATCGGGGAGATGTACCCCGAAGGGATCCACGGTGCCATCGCCGCCGGTCTGCGCGGTTTCTACCCGGACTCCGAAATCTCAACGGCGACACTCGCCGATCCGGAGCACGGCCTTTCTGAAGAGGTGCTGGAGCAGACCGACGTGCTGCTGTGGTGGGGGCACATTGCGCATGGCGACGTCGCTGACGAAGTGGTGGAGCGCGTGCAGCGGCATGTGCTCGGCGGCATGGGCCTGGTGGTCCTGCACTCGGGGCACTTCGCCAAGATCTTCACCCGGTTGCTGGGGACCACTTGCTCGCTGAAGTGGCGTAATGAGGGCGAACGCGAACTCGTGTGGACGGTCAAGCCTTCGCACCCGATCGCGGCTGGCATTGAGAGCCCGATCGTCATTCCGCAGCAGGAAATGTACGGCGAACTGTTCGACATCCCGGAACCCGATGACCTGATCTTCATCAGCTCATTTACCGGGGGAGAGGTGTTCCGCTCCGGCGTGACGTTCTCGCGCGGCAAGGGCCGGATCTTCTACTTCAGCCCCGGCGACCAGGAATACCCGGTGTACCACCAGCCGCAGATCCAGAGGGTCATCGCCAACGGCGTCGGTTGGGTAGCGCAGCCCGGCGTCTTCCGGGACGCGCCCGAGGTTTCCAACCCTTCGCGGGGCTGGTTCGAGGACTAGGACCATGACCACTTTCCCTCTACCCACTGGCCGTCCTTTGGGCGTGGCCGCCATCGGTTACGCCTTCATGGGGAAGGCCCACTCGAACGCGTGGCGGAACGTGGCCAGCTTCTTCGACGTCCCTGCCTTCGAACAAAAAGTGCTGGTCGGCCGGGACGCCTTGGCGGTGGCCGAGGCCGCTGCCAAGTACGGCTGGGCGGAGTCCGCCACCGACTGGCGTTCGGTGATTTCACGGGACGACATCGACATTGTGGATATCTGCGCGCCCGGTTGGATGCATGCGGAGATCGCTATCGCGGCTTTGGAAGCGGGGAAGCATGTGCTCGTTGAGAAGCCGCTGGCCAACACTCTGGAAGAGGCCGAGTTGATGGCTTCCGCCGCAGCTTCGGCGCGGGGCCGGGGCGTGCAGTCGATGATCGGCTTCAACTACCGCCGCGTGCCTGCGCTGGCACTGGCCCGGGAGTTGATTGCCGAGGGACGTCTCGGGACTGTGCGGCACGTCCGTGCCGCCTACCTGCAGGACTGGCTGTCCGACGTCGACGCCCCCATGAGTTGGCGGCTTCGCAAGGAGACGGCCGGCTCCGGCGCGCTGGGCGATATTGCCTCCCACGCTATCGACCAGGTCCAGCACCTCACGGGCCAAACCGTCACCGAGGTGACCGGGACGTTGAGGACTTTTGTGGCCGAACGTCCCGGTGCCGCTGGGCTGGAGAAAGTGACAGTTGACGACGCCGCGTGGGCCACTTTGGGGATGACCGGTGGCCTCAGTGCGTCGGTGGAAGCGTCACGAGTGGCCACGGGGCAGAAGAACTCTTTGAAGATAGAGATCTACGGATCTTTGGGTTCGTTGACGTTCGACCTGGAGAACCTGAATGAGCTCGGCTTCCTGGACGCCGCGCTTCCTGTGCGGGAGCAGGGCTTCCGGCGGATCCCGGTCACCGAGCCCGAGCACCCTTACGCTGCGGCGTGGTGGCCGCAGGGGCACGTCATCGGTTGGGAGCACACCTTCACGCACCAGGTTCGCGACTTCCTGCTGGCTGTTCGCGACGGAAGCGAGCCGTCGCCGTCGTTCGCTGACGGGCTCCAGATCCAGCGGGTGCTGGCCGCCGTCGAAGAGTCGGCGCGGAACCGGAGCGTGGTGACGGAGGTGTTGGAACCCGCTGCGGTCAGTTAGCCGGAACCGTCCCGGCCTCACGGCGAATGATCGCCAGGCCATCGCGGTAGTTGGTGACCGCGAACTCCGGGAAGCGTGAGGTGAACTTCGTGGAGTCGAAGCGATTGTGGTGCTCGTAGCGCGGCAGTAGTTCCCTGAGTTCCCGTACCTGCGGCGAGAACAGCCCGGCTGCAGTGAGAACCCATCGGGGAACGACGGTGTAGCCGGGCTTCTGGCCAAACGCTTCGCTGGCCATGGTGGCGAACTCCCGGTAAGTTGGCCGCTCCTCAGCCACCGGAAGGTGCCAGGTTTGCCCGAAAGCGTCCGGGGTGTTGCCCAGCAGGGCAAGGGCGCGGCTCGCGTCCGGGGTCCAGACGAGCGTGCGCACTCGGTCATCCCGCACTGGGACGCGTGGCTTTTTGCCGGCCTTGAGAGGGTCAATGATCAGGGTGTTGGTGAAGCTCTGCGTCCGGCCGGGCCCGTAGAACTCGGGAGCGCGGGCGATGAGGACGGGAATGTCGCCCCGGGCCATCTCCTCAAGCACCATGGACGCCATGGCCGCGCGGACCTTTCCTTTCCGCCCGTTGGGAACGAAGGGAGTTTCCTCGGTCTGGATGCGGTCGTCCTGGGGGTACATGTAGGTGTTGTCGAAATAGACGAACTTTGCGCCGGCAGTCCGAGCCGCATCAAGCGCATTCCTGAGCATCGTAGGGAACTGGGCCTCCCACAGCTCGGTCTTCGCTGGTAGCCCTGCGGTGAAATAGACGATGTCGCTGCCCTCAACGGCCGCAGCCGTCTGGCTGGCGTCGAGGAGGTCCGCCCTTATGACGACGTCGGACTCGCTCACCTTGCGTGGGTTGCGGCTCACCAGCCGCAATTCCTCGGTGTAGGCGCGGTGTAGCTCGCGGGCGAGTTCCACGGCGATCTGGCCGTTGGCGCCCAGTATGGTCTGCAATTCAACCTCCGCTGATTCGAGTGACATTGGCTTCTCAATGCGATATGTTTGCACTGCTTACATCAGCGTAGGAGGCAAAGTTAGCAGTGTCAACATCGACTAAGAGCTACCACCATGGCGACCTTCGCGCGGCCCTGATCGCCGCCGCCGTCGAGGGCCTTGAAGCGGGTGAGCCATTCTCGTTGCGGGCCGTTGCCCGCCGTGCGGGTGTATCTCCCACCGCCCCCTACCGGCATTTCGCCGACAGGGAAGCGCTCGACAGTGCGGTTGCTGTTGAGGGATTCAAGGACCTCCGCGCGGATCTTGAGGCCGCGCTCGCCGTCATGGGGGATCCCTCGCCGCCAGAGGACGTGATCACGGCACTCGGGGTGGCCTACGTTGGGTTCGCTTTGAGACGTCCGGCCGTGTTCCGGTTGATGTTTGGCAACGAATGCGACGAGGAGGACGGCGAACGTGTGCAGGCCTCGGAACGGTTGCACGAGACGTTGAACCAAGCGATCGAACGCCTTTTCCCGGGCGCGAACAACTACAACCTGTCCATCGCGCTATGGAGCATGGCGCATGGCCTGGCGTTCCTTCATCTCGACGGCAAATTGAGGCCTCAAACCAGCGATGACGTCGCAGCCCGTGTGCAGTCGGCGGTTGGGGCGGTCTTCGCGCTCAATGCGCGTAGCTAGTCCCGATCCGGTCACCCCTCCAGGAGAACGAGCATGACAAAACGCATCCTTCACGTCGTCACCAATGTCAGCCACTACGACGATCCGTCGCACCGCACCGGCCTGTGGCTGTCCGAACTGGTTCACGCCTGGGAGGTCTTCGAGGCGCACGGTTTCGAACAGGACATTGTCAGCCCGCAAGGCGGTCCTGCCCCTTTGGAACCACGTTCACTGAAGTTCCCCAGCTACGACAAAGCAGCCAAGTCGTGGCACAACGACCCGGCGCGGATGGCCCTTCTTGAAAACACCGCCAGCCCGGAGAGCATCAACCCGGCCGACTACGACGCCATCTACTTCACCGGCGGCCATGCGGTGATGTACGACTTTCCTGACAGCGAAGCATTGCAGAGGATTACCCGCGAAATCTGGGAACGAGGCGGCATCGTGTCCTCGGTCTGTCACGGTTACTGCGGCCTGCTCAACACGAGGCTTTCAGACGGCAGCCTCCTGGTTCAGGGCCGGAAAGTGACTGGCTTCGCGTGGCAGGAAGAAGTGCTGGCTCGGGTCGACAAGCTGGTGCCGTACAACGCCGAGGAGGAGATGAAAGGACGAGGAGCGCTCTACGAGAAAGCCCTGCTCCCGTTCGTCTCCTACGCCATCGCGGACGGCAACCTGGTCACCGGCCAGAATCCGGGATCGGCCAAAGCGACAGCCCAGAAGGTTGCCGCGCTCCTCTAAAGCTTCGGTGGTGGAAGGAGGTTCAGGGCCACGACCCAGCGCGGATCGTGGCCCTGAGCGGGCGGCCTGCTACTTGATCAGTGCTGCTGCCTGCTCCATGAGGTCGCTGGCCGTGGCAACGCCGTTGGCATCGGCGCCCTTGCCGGACGCCGTAGCGGAGATCAGCACGCCCTCCTTGATGGCGTAAGCCATGTAGGTGGTTTGTGCCGCGCCGCTGGCGGTGGACATTTCTGTCTTGTAGGCCACAGTTCCGGGGACCGTGCTGATGCCGTCGAACTTTTCAGTGGCGACGTTCATCGATTGACCGGACATGGACAGCGTCATCTTCGAGCACTTCTCTGCCTGGACACCGCTCTTATCGATGCTGTCCTGAAGCTTCTGCTTAT
>Ga0153977_1000119_pt1 | contig 21709 bp, 22 predicted proteins | sample TSGA061MetaG_FD_104710 | JGI IMG/M metagenome (GOLD analysis project Ga0153977, IMG submission 104710) | Attine ant fungus gardens microbial communities from Georgia, USA - TSGA061 MetaG | ecosystem: Host-associated > Fungi > Mycelium > Unclassified | place: USA: Georgia, Yuchi Wildlife... | reverse complement strand
TGAACGTAGATGTTCTGCCGCCGGGACTGCGTTCGCAGCCGGCGGATTTTCTTTGCTCTCGTTCAAGGCGCTGTGGGTGGACCGAAGCCCGCCGGCGCATGTGCCGCAGGACTACTCCGGGCGGCCGCTGCCATCTGCATACGAGGACGTATGTGGTTGACCCAAGGAAGGTAGTTCTGTGAGCCAGACGTCAGATTCTTGTCTTGATAAGTGGATGGGCCGGGAGGCTCTCGCCGAGGCCATGATTCCGGTGATCGGCCGGTTGTACCGGGAAAACAACGTGGTCACCAGCATCCACGGCCGGAGCTTGATCAACAAATCCACCATGAACATCCTCAAGGCCCACCGCTTTGCACGCCGGATGAGCAACCACGAGCTCCTGCTCGAAGAGACCGCACCCTTGCTGAACGCCCTGTCCGAGCTGGAGCTCGGTGCAGCAGCCATCGATATTGCACGTTTGACGGAAAAGTACCGGGCAGAAGGCAATGGCGCCTCCATGGACGAATACTTGCGCTCCGAGCTCGCGGAGATCGTTGGCAAGCGCGGCGCTGACGACCGCACCAGCACCGACGTCGTTCTCTACGGCTTTGGCCGCATTGGACGCCTGTTGGCCCGTATCCTCATCGAAAAGGCCGGCGGCGGACACGGCCTCCGCCTGCGCGCCATCGTGGTCCGCAAGGGTGCCGACAACGACCTCGTGAAGCGTGCGAGCCTCCTGCGCCGCGACTCCGTTCACGGATCCTTCGAAGGCACCATCCGCGTTGACGAGGAAGCCAACACCATCACCGCCAACGGCGTCCAGGTCCAGGTCATCTACTCGGACAACCCCGCAACTGTCGATTACACCGCGTACGGCATCAAGGACGCCTTGGTTGTTGACAACACCGGACGGTGGCGCGACGCCGATGGCCTCTCCCAGCACCTGCAGAGCAAGGGCGTTGCCCGCGTCCTGCTGACGGCGCCGGGCAAGGGTGACCTCAAGAACATTGTTCACGGCATCAACCACCGCGACATCAATGACGACGACAAGATCGTCACTGCGGCGTCATGCACCACGAACGCCATCACTCCCGTGCTGAAGGCCATCAACGACAAGTTCGGCATCATTCACGGCCACGTCGAGACAGTTCACTCGTTCACCAACGACCAGAACCTGATCGACAACTTCCACAAGGGCGACCGCCGCGGACGCTCGGCTGCGCTGAACATGGTCATCACGGAGACCGGTGCTGCCAAGGCAGTGGCCAAGGCCCTCCCTGAACTGCAGGGCAAGCTCACAGGCAATGCCATCCGCGTACCTACCCCGGACGTCTCAATGGCCATCCTGAACCTCAACCTTGAGAAGGGCACCACGCGGGACGAAGTCAACGACTTCCTGCGTGAAATGTCGCTGCACTCGGATCTCCGCAAGCAGATCGACTACATTGATTCCCCCGATGTCGTCTCGACGGACTTCGTCGGTTCCCGTCGGGCCGGCATCGTCGATGGACTCGCCACCATCTCCAACGACAAGAACCTCGTCCTGTACGTCTGGTACGACAACGAGTTCGGCTACTCCTGCCAGGTTGTCCGCGTGATGGAAGAAATGGCTGGCGTGAACCCGCCGTCGTTCCCGGCCCGGGACGTCATCGCTCCCATTGCCGTGCTCGAAACAGCCGGCGCCTGAGTCCACAAGACTTAACACGGGTTTCCCGGCCGGGTCACTGGAAACGGCCGGGAAACCTGACCAGAATGGGACTCATGGAAAACGAATCAACGCTGGAACATGAGACCACGCTGGAGCACGCCCTGGACGTCGCCAAGGCCAACCACAAACAAGCCCAGAAGCTTCTGGACCAGGCCATTGCGGCAAATACTGCAGGGGACGTCACCGACGAGCGCGTTGAGCAACTGAGGGGACTGCTGGCTCTTGCCACCGAGGACCTCCAACGCGTGACGCGCGAGCAATAACCGGACTGTTTCGGCCTCTGTGTAGTGTGACTTCTCCTACACATTGTGGATACCGACTCTGACTGTCGGGGCCTTGTCCTACGCTCGTAAGACACTGCCTGCCCCGTTGGATGGAGTCCCTTGAGCATCACCTGGTCCGCCTATAAACGCGCCCGCCGCCGTTCCCGTCAAGCGTGGGCGGTTCTGGCACTGGCTGCCGCTGCCATCGTCGCCGGGCTGTCCTGGTTCTTCACCACAGGCCAGTTTGAAGCAGGACAACCCGCGCAGTCGGGAACCAGCGAAGCCCCCGTCTACAACCCCCAGTGGATGAAGCCCGTGCGCGGTGCGGCGCCTGTAGCCGCCGAAAAAGCTACAGAAGCCCTGGAGCGGCTGCAGGTCAAGGGGCGGGCGGCCAAAACGGACTACGACAGGGCCGCCTTCGGACAAGCGTGGGCTGATGCGGACCGGAATGGTTGCGATACCCGGAACGACATCCTCCGGCGAGACCTGAGCGACATTGAATTCACAGACGGTTCCACCTGCAAGGTGGCTTCCGGAACGTTGAATGAGCCCTACACGGGGCGGCAAATAGCCTTCACAAGAGGGCAGGACACTAGTTCGGCCGTACAAATCGACCACGTGGTGGCGTTGGCCGACGCGTGGCAAAAGGGTGCCCAGCAGTTGACCATCCAGCAGAGGCAGACTCTGGCCAACGATCCCTTGAATTTGATAGCGGCAGACGGGCCAGCCAACGTCAAGAAAGGTGCAGGCGACGCCGCGACCTGGCTGCCGGCCAACAAGAACTTCCGTTGCCACTATGTTGCCCGGCAGATCTCGGTGAAGACCGCCTACCGCCTGTGGGTCACCCAAGCAGAGAAAGACGCCATGAAGGGCGTTCTAAGTTCCTGTCCGGAACAGCAAACGATCTACAACGCCAGGTGACCGTGCCCGAGTTGCCAGGTACCGCCGTCGTCGATCCGCTCCAGAACCACGCGCTGAAGTGACGTATTCCGCGGGAGTTTCGCCAGGTCCTGCATGCCGCGCTGCCGGAAGGTGAAGTACACGGCATCCGAGGCTGCGTCAGTGCAGCGATCAAGGGTAAAGCGGCGGGCGAACGCCGCGATGTTGCTGTTGGGCAGCCGCTCTGCGAGATATGGATCGAGCATCCACGAATCGCAGGTAGCTACGGTCACTGGCTTGCCGGGAAAATGGTGCGCGAAGAAAGCCTTGGCCTCTGCGAAGCTGTCGTCCACCATGGCGGGGGAGAGGCCGCCATCTTCTGGAATATGCACACCCAACACCCATCCGGAGGCGTGGCGGTCATCTGGCACCAGATGGAACTGCAGTCTGCCGAGCCTGAAGAGATTTCCGGCCATGTGCAGCGTCAGCCAAGACCAGGTGTCGAGTCCAAAACGCCCATGGACCCGTCGGTTGATACGCATTTGGAGTCCAACGTCAGCCAGGGACGCAGCGGAGATGTCCACGTCGATTCCCAGGCCAACATGATGAGCGTGGACCAACGGGGCGAAGCGGAGCAGTGCTTCAATCCATGTCGCTTCCGATGCGTCCTCCGCCGTGATGCTGCGCAGCGGAAAGGCGCCCAGCCTGCCCTGCATGGCGTCCATGGCCAAGACGACGTCCGCGTCCGGAGGTGAAGCCAGCAGAGCAGCGCACTCCGCTGCGTCCTCGGGGCTGATGTCCAGGAGCTTGAACAGCTCGGCGTGGGTGCTGGTTTCCATGTTTCAGTGCCCGAAGGGATCGGGATCGACGCCGGGCATCCAGGTCAGGCCAGGCTTGCCCCAGCCGTTCTTTTTGGCCTGCTTCATCGCTTTTTTGGCATAGCGGTCCACAAGCCGGTTTACGTAGAGCTTGCCGTCCAGGTGATCGTATTCATGTTGGAGAATCCGGGCGAACCAACCGGTCGCTTCAAATTCAACGGGGTTGCCGTCACCATCAAAACCCTGGACCCGGGTCCAGTCAGCCCGCTGCAAGGGGTAGTACTCGCCGGGGAAGGACAAGCAACCTTCGACGTCCTCGTCGGGATCCGGAAGGGCGCCGGAAACCTTGGAAAGCGTCAGGACCGGGTTCACGACAACACCTTGGGGCGGCACGTCGTCGTCGTTCTCGTACTTATAGACGAAGATGCGCTTGCCCACGCCAACCTGTGGGGCTGCGAGGCCCACGCCGTTCGCGGCCTCGTTCGTCTCGAACATGTCGGCGATCAAGGTGCGCAGTTCGTCGTCGAAGACTTCGACTTCGCTTGCCCGGCGGTGCAATACCGGTTCGCCCCAGATGGTGACTGGCAGGACGGTCATGTCAGTTCTTCCTTTGTTGAATGCAATGGTCCGGGGCGTTCCGGATCGGGTTAAAAGCAAAGGCCGCACCGGGTAACCGGTGCGGCCTTTGTGGAAACCGGCTCTGCAGCCAATCTCGGTGGGGTGAGCTACGGGGGTTGAACCCGCGACCTCCTGGACCACAACCAGGCGCTCTGCCAACTGAGCTAAGCCCACCATGTGCCTTTTGGGGCTAGTCCGTTTGACCGGCTTTCCTCGAAGGCAACGACAAATAGCTTACCTGCTGTTTTGGGGTGCAAAGTCCACTTTTGCCGGTTTTTGCGAAAAAACCTTCAAAAATGGTGCAGATCACACCGTTTCGCTGGATCCCAAGGTTTCGGCGCTGGCCATGATGTCCTTGGAAATGCGTTGGGCCGTGGCGGTGTCCGGCCCTGGTGCAGCAACAAAGACGGCCTCGCGGTAGTAGCGGAGTTCGTCGATGGAGTCCTTGATGTCGCCCAATGCCCGGTGCCCACCGTGCTTTGCGGGCGACTGGAAGTAGGCGCGCGGGAACCAGCGCCGCGAAAGCTCCTTGATGGTGCTGACATCGATAACGCGGTAGTGCAGGTGCTCGATGATGTTCGGCATGTCCCTGGCCAGGAACATTCGGTCCGTTCCCACGGAGTTTCCACCCAAGGGGGCCTTGCGCGGATCCGGAACCCACTTCTCGATGTATTCCAGAACCTGGGCTTCGGCCTCAGCCATGGTCTTGCCGTGGGGGAGCTCATCGAGGAGCTTGGAGCGGGTATGCATGTCCCGCACAAAGTCATTCATTTGTTCCAGCGCGGCATCATCGGGCTTGATCACGACGTCCACGCCGTCGCCAAGGATGTTGAGCTCGGAATCCGTCACCAGGGCGGCAACCTCGATCAGGGCGTCGTTCTTGAGGTCCAGGCCGGTCATTTCGCAGTCGATCCAGACGATGCGTTCATTAGTAATAGGCACGCGCCTAGCCTATCCTTCAGCCGGTTCCAAGTGCTCCGATGGTACGATTTTTGAGCGCGGCAGTGTCGTTTCTTCCTGCTGCGGAAGCCCCGAAGACGCAGAACTTTTGTCCCGAATTTACCGGGCGAACGATTGGATGACGACTACATGACGGTGCCCGTACCCGCCGCCCAGAAGGCAGGGACAGCAGCGCCGACGGCGGATGCTGCAGCCAGCGAGGTAGATAACCCACGTTCGCCACTGATTGCCGGATTCATCGGTTCGATGTTCATGGTGTTCGGTTCCTTGGGTGTTGGTTGGCTGGCTCCGGTATCCGAACTCCGGCGACTGCCGCTCTTTATCTGGATGCGGACCGAGGGCGCTGGTGTCGCTCTCTCCATCGTTCTTCTGGCCATAGGTGGCATGCTGCTGGTCCGTGCCTGGCTCCGCCTGGGCCAACGCGTCCGGGTGTGGGGCCTGGAGGCCCGCAAAGCGACACTCCAGGCCGTTGTGGCCTGGGGTCTGCCCATGATGTTCACGGTGCCGCTTTTCAGCAGGGACGTGTACGCGTACATCGGCCAGGGGCGCTTGATGGTGGAAGGCATGAATCCGTACAAGAACGGGATCTCGGCCCTGCCCAATTATTTCCAACTTGGTGCCGACAAGATGTGGACGGAAGCGCCGGTCCCTTACGGTCAACTGTTCCTTTGGATCGAACAGTTCGTGGTGTGGGTGACCAATGTCCAGCCCGAAGCCAGCATCATGCTTTTCCGGCTGGTGGCCTTGGTGGGCATCGTTCTCTGCATTGTCTACGTACCCAAGCTGGCAGAACTTCACGGCGTTAATCCGCACAGGGCTCTGTGGCTGACGGCGGCAAATCCGCTCTTCCTGACCAACTTCATCGCCAGCGTCCACAATGACGCCCTGATGATCGGCCTCGCACTTGCGGGTCTCTACTACTGCGCTACCCGCCGGGTGATTCTTGGCATTGTGCTGGTCACGCTCTCGATTTCAGTCAAACCCATAACCATCGTGTTCCTGCCCTTTATTGGACTTTTGTGGGCCGGCAAAGGCGCGTCCTGGCCGCGGAAATTCCTGTACTGGTTCCTGACGGCCGGCATCAGCTTCGGGCTGCTGTACGCCCTCAGCCTGGTCAACGGTTTCGGATTTGGCTGGATCAACGGTCTTTCCGCTCCCGGCAGCATTTGGATCTGGTACGCCCCCGTGGGTCTGATCGGCTTGGTTGTGGCCTCTATTTTCAATGTCTTCGGCCTGGACGGTTGGGGAATGGCGAAGTGGGTTTACGACGCCGGCAAGGTCCTTATGGTCGGAGCCGTCGCTTGGCAGATCTTCCGCGGTGATTATGACCGTTTGATGCGACGACTCACGCTGGCGTTTGCCGCGATCGTTATTCTGGCGCCCATGATCCAGTCCTGGTACGTGGTGTGGCTGATACCGCTCTTTGCCGTGACGGGAATCCGCAACGACTGGCAGGTCAAGGCTGTCTACTTCATCGTCTCGTTCTTCATGGTCTACGCCATCTCTGACCAGTTGGACGTTTTCCCCTACCTGCAAAGCGAAGATCTGGGCCTCGCGCTCACATTGGCCAGGAACGCGGCGGCCATCATTGCGCTTCTCTTTGCCGTGTACCTGATCTTTGTTGACCCGAAGACCAAGAGTCTGTTCCGCAAGCGCGATGAGCCAGGGCTGCGCCCCATCATTTGAGCAACCGCGTGGCCTCCCTGACGGACAAAGGGCTCAGGGCCTGTGCCTTTTCCAGCACAAATCCACTGACCCAGCCAGGGTCAGTCTTGCTGTACTCCCGCAGTGCCCAGCCAATGGCCTTGCGAATGAAGAATTCTTTGTCCGCCAGGTTTGCCGTGATGACGTGAGCCAGGAGTACCCGGTCAGTAGCTGATTTTGCACCGAGCTGGGAGGTGATGGCTGCCCTGCGGATCCACATGTCCGTGTCTTCTGCCCACCGCATCAGCACCGGGGTCATAGTGTCCTTGTGGGCCAACAGAAGGGCGCAAATCCTGTGCGAAACGCCATCGACGAGGTCCCACCAGGCACCGGTCCGGATAATTTCTTCGTACACCGGGAGCATGAGCAGATCTTCCTTGACCATCCGCAGGCCGGTGAGGTCAATGGCCGCGTATCGCTCCTCCCGTGCTTTTGCCTCCCGCCACAGTGTCAGGGCAGCACTGCGCAACTCGTCCGGTGACGCCGGCGGGAATGCCTTGGCGGCCGTTTTTACAATCCTGCGCACCCCGGGCACGGTGACGCCGTAGGAGGGCATCTCCGACTTCATGTACGCCTGGGCGCCAAGTGCGCGCTCCGGGTCGGCCTCGGAACGCAGCTTTGAACGAATTGACTCAACGAGTTCAGTAGTGGACATGCCCTAACTTTAGGGAAGTCGTCGGCAAGGGCGAACCGCAGGTACCAGCACCTCGGTTACCAGCACAGTCAGTGTCCAGCACCGCGGTTACCAGCACAGTCAGGGTCCGCCCTTGTCCGGAACAAGTGCCCGGCATCTGCCTTGACGGCAGGGATGCCAGGGGGATATTTCAAGCGCCGGCACCCACCAGTTCGCCGGTGGTTGTGTTGACCAGAAGGGAATTGCCGCCTTCTGTGTCCTCAAGCCCTGCAGGTACCGATTCTTCCTCCGGGGGTGCCTGGTCCTCGTCCTCGCCCTCCCACTCGCTGCGACCCGCAGGATTGCCAGTGTCCCCTGCGGAGGGAACTGAATCGAGAGGCGCCGCGGCGCCGTTCATGCGGGTGAAGTTGGCAGAGCCCCACATGAGGTCGTGGCCAACGGACTCGGCATCGATCTCCGCGACATGGTAAATGCGGCCTTCGTGCTCCCATTGCCGGAGCCGAAGCTTCCCGACAACCAGGACCCGCTGGCCCTTTTTGATGCTGCAGCCCACGTGGCCGGCCAGGTAACGGAACGATTGGACTGTGTACCAGTTGGTGTTGCCGTCCACCCAGGTGTTGTTTGCCCGGTCGTACCGGCGCTCAGTGGTTCCGAGGCGGAACGACGCAGTAGCGGTGCCACGGGTAGTCGTGGAACTCTTCACGTCCGAGGCCACAAAGCCCCTGACGGTGATCATGTCATTCATTGGTGGTCCTTCACGATGTAGGGAAGTGCCTGTCCGGCACTTTCAGCTTCACCGAGCGAGGTTGGGGATGGGAGTGCGGTCCTTCGCTATGTGAATAACTTCAGCCCCAGGCCCGTTGTTGAGGAATGGAGGCAGCCAGCGTGGAGATGGCGAGTGACCCGGCGATCGCATGTAAACTCTTTGTGGCGCGAGCGGCCCGGGTGGCCATCGAGTCAGTGCGCCCCAGTAGCTCAGGGGATAGAGCAGCGGCCTTCTAATCCGCCGGTCGGGGGTTCGATTCCCTCCTGGGGCACCATTCACCCTCCTTGGATCCATTCCAGGGAGGGTGTTTTCTTCAAGGAGTGGACTCCAGGAACTCCTTGAGGTTTCCCAGCACCAGTTGCCAGGTAGAGCTGGAGGACGCCACTTCTTCTTCGCTTGAGTTGTTCCCCTGGGTGATGGTCACGGTGGTTCCATCGGGTGTCCCCGCCAGGAGGTACTCCACCGTGTGGTGGTTTTCCGGTATGTCGGCACGTCCGGAAGCAGGACTGAAGTGCGTGGTCATGAGCCTGACAGGAGGGTCGAAGACCAGGATGGTTCCTGTGTCCTCGTAGGCCTTGCCGTTGTACTCACCGGCGTAGGTAATCGGCTCGCCCACTTCCCAGGATGTAGTGACGTTGGTCCCCAGGAAGTACTGCCTGATGAGGTCCGGATCCGTCAGGGCTTCCCACACCCTTTCGGGCGGTGCAGCGATAGTGGTAGACGCAACGGCATCTGAAGCTTGTCCGTTCATAATGTGCACTCCATTTCCGCGTCCCGCCGTCGGGAACCCTTCCGGTGCACACGGTACGCCCGTAGGGGTCGCCTGTGAATGGCACAATGACTAGGTGATAAGCAGGGGAAGCACTTCAAAGTATCGCGGGCCGGCGCCGGCCTCCACCACCAAGGTCCGTCTGGCGGGGTGGTCAATGCTGGTCGCCGCTCTTGTCCTGGTTACAGGCTGCACGGCCACACCCGGGCCTCCAACCGCCCCGACGGGGTCAACCGCACCGGGCGCCAGCAGTGGCGCAAGCTCGCCCGTCGACACGGGAACCAGCACGCCCGCCAGCGCCGCAGGGGCCCCGTCCAACACTGTGGACCCAGCTGTTGCCGCAACAACCACGGAAGTCGAGTCCACGCTGAAGAAGCTTGTGGCCGGCAATCCCAAGCCGGACAGGGAAGCCCTGCGTGCCGCTTTGGCATCTGCCGGGATCCCGCAGCAGAACATCGAGGTATCGGTCAGCCGCACGCCGACTGGTCTGGATGTTGACGCCATGGAAGCGGCTGCCCTGACCGGGCAGTCCTGCGTGATGGGCCAGATACGCGATGGCGGCGTCGTGGTCACGGTCCTGCCCGTGCTCTCAACGGGAAAATGCTTCATAGGAGACGCCCGCTAGCCCGGCCTCCGGCGGCGAATGTGAGTTATGCACGCCTACCCATTAGATTTAAGGGCATGGCGGAATTCATTTACACGATGACCAAGGCTCGCAAGGCCGTTGGCGACAAACTTATTCTGGACGATGTCAGCATGTCGTTCTACCCCGGCGCGAAGATCGGCGTCGTGGGCCCGAATGGTGCTGGCAAGTCCACCATCCTGAAGATCATGGCCGGTTTGGACACCCCTTCCAACGGCGAGGCCCGCCTGAGCCCCGGTTACACCGTAGGCATTCTCCTGCAGGAACCGCCGCTGAACGAGGAGAAGACCGTCCTGGGCAACGTCCAGGAAGGCGTTGGCGAGATTTACGGCAAGATCCAGCGTTTCAACGAAATCTCGGAAGAGATGGCCAACCCTGACGCGGACTACGACACCCTCCTGGATGAGATGGGCAAGCTCCAGGAAGCAATCGACGCTGCTGACGCCTGGGACATCGATTCCCAGCTGGAACAGGCCATGGACGCACTGCGTTGCCCGCCTGCCGACGCCGACGTCACCGTCCTTTCCGGTGGTGAGCGTCGCCGCGTAGCGCTGTGCAAGCTCCTGCTGCAGAAGCCGGACCTCCTGCTCCTTGACGAGCCCACCAACCACTTGGACGCCGAAAGCGTGTTGTGGCTGGAGCAGCACCTTTCCCAGTACCCCGGCGCAGTCCTTGCCGTTACCCACGACCGTTACTTCCTGGACCACGTGGCTGAATGGATCGCGGAAGTGGACCGTGGCCACCTGTACCCCTACGAGGGCAACTACTCCACCTACCTGGAGAAGAAGAAGGCCCGCCTTGAGGTCCAAGGCAAGAAGGACGCAAAGCTTTCCAAGCGTCTCAGCGAAGAACTTGAGTGGGTGCGCTCCAACGCCAAGGGCCGCCAGACCAAGTCCAAGGCCCGCCTCGCCCGCTACGAGGAAATGGCAGCAGAGGCCGAGCGGACCCGCAAGCTGGACTTCGAAGAGATCCAGATTCCGCCAGGACCGCGCCTGGGTTCCTTGGTCATCGAGGCGAAGGACCTGAAGAAGGGCTTCGATGACCGCGTTTTGATCGAGGACCTTTCCTTCTCCCTGCCGCGCAACGGCATCGTTGGCGTGATCGGGCCCAACGGTGTGGGCAAGTCCACGCTGTTCAAGACGATCGTTGGCATGGAACCCCTGGACGGCGGTGAGCTCAAGATCGGCGAGTCCGTGAAGATCTCTTACGTTGACCAGTCCCGTGGCGGCATCGATCCCAACAAGTCACTCTGGGAAGTCGTTTCCGAAGGACATGACTTCATTCAGGTCGGCCAGGTGGAAATGCCTTCACGTGCTTACGTTTCGGCGTTCGGCTTCAAGGGCCCGGACCAGCAGAAGAAGGCCGGCGTTCTCTCCGGTGGTGAGCGCAACCGCCTCAACCTGGCCCTGACGCTCAAGCAGGGTGGCAACCTCCTGCTCCTTGACGAACCGACTAACGACCTCGACGTCGAAACCCTGAGCAGCCTCGAAAACGCGCTTCTCGAATTCCCGGGCTGCGCCGTGGTGGTCTCGCACGACCGCTGGTTCCTGGACAGGGTGGCAACGCACATCCTCGCCTACGAAGGTGACGACGAGAACCCGTCCAAGTGGTACTGGTTCGAGGGTAACTTCGACTCCTACGAGGAGAACAAGGTAGAGCGCCTGGGCCCGGATGCCGCCAAGCCCCACCGCGTGACGCACCGTCGCCTCACCCGCGACTAATCACCGCCACTGGCAGGTACAAAGAAACAGAAAGGCCGGTCCCACGGGACCGGCCTTTCTGCGTTGACGTCCGAACCTTACGGAATCCGAACCATGCCTTCTTGCGCCACCGTGGCAACATGCACGCCGTCACGGTTGAAGATCCTGCCCGTGGCCAAACCCCTGGCCCCCTGGGCGCTGGGAGATTCCTGCACGTACAGCATCCATTCGTCCACTTTGGCGGCCCGGTGCCACCACATGGCATGGTCCAGGCTGGCCACGCTCATGCCCGGCGTCATCCAGGAGAGCCCGTGTTTGCGGAGGATGGGTTCCAGCAGCGTGTAGTCGCTGGCATAGGCCAAGGCTGCGATGTGCAATTTGGGGTCGTCAGGAAGCGGACCCATCGTCTTCATCCACACCGCGTTCGTTGCCACATGCTCGCTCGGCGGGGAGACGTACAGTGCGGGGTCGATATGACGGACGTCGAAGGGCCGCTCGGAGGACATGTGCCGGGCCAGCGGGTGATCGAAGTGCGACAAAAGCTCCGCTGTGCTTGGCAGTGTTTCCGGATCCGGGATGCCTTCGGGCATTGTTGCCTGGTGGTCCAGGCCATTGTCCTCCACCTGGAACGAGGCGATCATCGAAAGGATCGGAACGCCATCCTGGTAGGCGTGCACGCGGCGGGCGGAGAAGGAGCGGCCGTCCCGCAACCGTTCAACACCAAAGGTGATGGGCTTGTTGGCATCGCCGGGACGCAGGAAGTAGCCGTGCATGGAGTGCGCCACCCTGTCCGGCTCGACGGTCCGCATGCCGGCCATCATTGACTGCGCCAGGACCTGGCCGCCAAAAACACGGTGCCGGGGCTGCTTTTGGGACGGGCCAAGGAAGATGTCCTCATTGGTCCGGGCTCCGTCGAAGTCACCGAGGTCCAACAGGCCAATAAGCACTTCCATGGGGTCTTCTGCGGGTGCTTCCACCTGCAGGCCAGTGTTCGTCTCAGTCATGGTTCGACTTTAGACGCCACCCCGACCCCTCTCAACCGGAGACATGCCGGTAGAGTCGATCATGTGACAGACGTTTTGACCCAGTCCTTCCGCTTCGCCGATCCCCGCGACCTCGCCGACTTGCGGACCTTCGCCACCCGTGCAAAAAGCATCGACGACGGTGCCATCCGGCTTCAGGCGGCAGGCAGCGTCCTGGCCGCCTACGTGTGTGTCCTGCGGCCCCGCATCCTGGGTGAATCCACGCCGACGATCCTGGGTTTGCGGACCATGGCCCTGGCTGAGCCGGCCCATGCGGATGTCACTGTGACCATTGCCTCCGTCATGGACCGGTTGGCCCGCTCGGGTGCCGATGATGTGGAACTGCCCATCCCGCCGTCGACCGTTACGGAGTCATGGGCCGGCGTTGGCGCGCCGCGCAGCGGCTGGGAGGCCCAGGGGACAATCTCCGACGCCGACCTCAGGTCAGCTGCGGAAGCAGGCATCGCGGAGGTGGCTGGCGTCATTCCCACTGCGGCTGGTTCTGCGGTGGTCAATAGTGCAAGGGCTGCTGTCTGGGGTCGTGGGCTTCCCGACCGCGGCGGGTTGCCTGCGGGGTCCGCGTTTGCGGCTTTCGCCCTGGGGTTCCTGGGCGACGGCGACCAGCAGGTCTTCAGGAATGGCCGGTGGTACCGGCTCAGCGGCCCCCGCGGCCATGTGCTGGTGCGCACAGGCGCGGGGCTCGGCCTCGGTTTCCCAGGCTAGGTCCGGGGAGCTGCCGAAGGGCTGTTGACCATGGTCAGCGCGGCCCGTTCCATGTAGTCCCACAGGGTGCCCTCATGAAGCGGCGAAAGGTCCAGTGAGTCCACGGCCGTCCGCATGTGGAACAGCCACCGGTCCTTGGCTTCCGGCGTTACCTGGAAGGGCATGTGGCGCATGCGAAGACGCGGGTGGCCCCGCTCCTCGCCGTAGGTGGTCGGTCCGCCCCAATACTGCTCCAGGAACATCAGGAAGCGGCGCTTCGCCGGCCCAAGGTCCTCTTCCGGGTACATGGGGCGCAGGAGCGGATCAGCTCCTACACCGTCGTAGAACACGTCGATGAGCTTCACGAACGTTTCATGGCCGCCGACGGCAGCGTAGAAGCTGTCCGTGTACGCAGGCTGGCTGAACGGGTCGTTTTGCATCAGCTGGCGTCGAGGACCCGACTGCGGTGACTGGGGTTCCCCGCCTGCAGTGTTACTCATTGGACTTCTCCTCGGCTTTGGCGACGCGTGGCGCGCCAGCTGTGACTGGCGCTGCTGAGGCGCCGGGTTCGTTGCTGGTATCGGGTGATTCCAGCGGCACATAGTCCCCCTGGGACCGGTTCCCAACCCTCAGGATTTCACCGTTCCGCAGGTACCAGATGGCTCCATCTTCCGCGCGGACGCGGGTGATCCTCAGCCCTACCGACTCAACGGTACCAACCACTTCGCTGGTGACGATCACGTCGCCGATACCGTACTGGTCCTCGATGGTGATGAAGATGCCGGCGAGGAAGTCGCGGATCAGCTGTTGGGCGCCGAAACCGATGGCGACACCCAGGATACCCACGCTGGTCAGCAGGGGCGCGACGTCCACGTTCATGAACTTGAGGACGTAAATGATGACTATCACCACCACTACGACGCTTACCAGGCTGGTGAGCAGCGAGCCGATGGTCTCGGCGCGCTGGGAACGGCGTTCGTGGTCCAGCGCGCGGATGGCGGGCTGAACCCATTTGAAGTGCGGCTTCTTGAAGAAGGAACTGCCGGCAGATACACGCCGTGTGATGCGCAGGATGATGAAGCGCGCCACGATCCACACCAGGAGGCCGATGCCTACGGTGATGAGGATTGAAACGAGGTCGATCTTTTCGGGTTCGATATTGATGGCTTCCGCAAGAGGGATAAAGGTCAAAGTGGAATAACTCCTTGTGGTCGGCCCGTGTTCGCCGGGCGCGGAACACTCTGTCCACGTTTAACCCTAGCGCCGTAGCGTGACGGTATGCGCATCCTGGTCCTGGGCGGCACCGCCTTCCTGTCAGCAGAAATCGCCCGTCAGGCCGTTGCCGCCGGGCATGACGTCACCTGTTTTGCCCGGGGTACTTCGGCAAACCCGCCCGACGGCGCCACGTGGGTGAGGGGTGAGCGCACCTTGGGTGCCGCAGCATATGCGCAGGTGGCCCATGGTTGGGATGCGGCGGTGGACGTTTCCAGGGATCCGGTCCAGGCGCGCGATGCGTTGGAAGCGCTGGGAGCTGTCACGGAGCACTGGACGTTCGTCTCCAGTTGTTCGGTGTATGCGGACCACTCATTACCTGGCGCGGACGAAAGCGCGGCTCTGCTGGAGCCACTGCCGGAGGGGCAGGCGGGCAGCCCGGAAACGTACGGAGAGTCCAAGTCAGCGATCGAGCACATGACGCTGGGCCTGGTGGGGGAGAAGGCACATATCGTCCGGTCAGGACTCATCGGCGGCCCAGGGGACGGTACAGACAGGTACGGTTACTGGCCGGCCAGGTTCGCGGCAAACACCGGCACGGTGCTGGTACCGGACATTCCTGCGGCTGCCACGCAGATCATTGACGTCCGTGATCTGGCCTCATGGATCCTGCGGTCCGCTGAACTCAGGCTGGTTGGAACGTACAACGCCTTGGGTGACGTGGTTCGCTTCGGGGACTACATCACGGCGTGCCGGCGGATAGCCGGGGCGGTGGAGGAGGAAGTCGTCCTTCCTTCCGAAGACTGGCTCGTGGAGCAGGGAGTGGACTACTGGGCGGGACCGGATTCACTGCCCCTGTGGCTTCCTCCGGGCCACGACGGCTTCCAGGCCCGCTCCAACCGCGCGGCACGGGACGCCGGCATGACCTTGCGGCCCTGGCAGGAGACCCTGTCAGCCACGCTTGAAGATGAGAGGATGCGGGGACTGGACAGGGAGCGCAAGGCAGGTCTCAGCCGCGGGACTGAACAAAGGCTCGTGGCACTTTGGCGGGAGATGCAGCGCTAGGCTGCAGTCGTCGTCGTGGTCGGTTCATGGAGGACCGGGAAGTTGACGCTGCGGGCGATGAAGCAGACCTGGTTTGCCTCATGGTGAAGCTGCGGCATCAAAGCAGCATGTGCGGGGTCCACGATGGTGACATGCGGCCTGAGCGTCACCTTCTCGAATTGCCCGCTGCCGTCACGGTTGAGTTTCATGAGCCCTTCGGCGTTGTCCTCGTAGCCGGTAACCACCACTCCGTGCTTGACGGCCACGTGCAGGAAGGACAGCATGTGGCATTGCGAGAGTGCGGCAAGCAGCAATTGTTCCGGGTTGTACCGCGTCCGGTCGCCGTGGAACGTGGGATCGGCCGACCCCTTCAACGTGGGAAGTCCATTGATCAAGACGTCGTGGTCCCGCGAATACGAGCGGTAGCCCGCCGTGCCCTCTCCGAGGTTTCCGGTCCAGCGCACCGTCAGTGCGTAATGGTGTTCGTTCAGGCCCATGCGGACAGTCTAGTCAGGCGCAACCGACCAACCGCATGGGCCCCACCACGATCCCGTCCTAGACGTCGGCTGCCCTCGCGCGGAGAGCACGGGCCACGCCGTCACGGTTTTCCAGCATCATGCGGCGCAGGGCTGCGCTTTCTTCGGGAAGTCCGGCCAGGAACGCATCGGTCCGGTTCACCGTGGCCTGCGTGGTGAGCTGGGCCGGGTAAAGCCCCACTACGATCTGCTGGGCCAGGGCGTGGGTGCGTTCCTTCACGATCCCGGGTACGGCCTGGAAGTACTTCTCCGCGTAGGGTTCCAGCAGGGAAGTGTCCGGGACGCGCATGAAGCCGGCCACCGCCGAGGACTGGAGGGCGTTGGAGAGTTCTCCCTTGACCACGATCGACTCCCACGCTGCTGCCTTGGCTTCCGGGGTCGGGATGGCTGCCTTGGCCTGCGCGGCAGCGTTCTGGCCGTTGGAGGTGTTGTCGCGGGCGAGTTCTTCGTCGATGCGTTCCTGGCCTTGGAGTCCGCCGGCCACCAGCGCGGTCAGGAGTTCCCAGCGCATGTCCTGGTCCACGGTGAGCCCTTCGAGGGTTTCTGTCCCGTCCAGGAGGGCTTGTATGCGGTCCAGTTGGCCACCGCTGCGTGCCAGCTGCGCGAAGGACTTGGCGAATTGCAGCTGGGCGTCGGAACCGGCTTCCACGCTGGAAGCGAGCTCCCAGAGCCTGTCCGCGGCTGCGATGGTGGTCCCGGCTTTATGCTCTGGGGCGACGTAGAAGGTCAGGGTGGTGGCGAGCTGGCGGAGCTGGACCAGGATGACCGAAGAGTCGGTCTCGTGGGCAATGTTGCCCAGGATCAGGTCCACATAGCCACGGGCCGGAGTTTCACCGTCGCGGGCTGCATCCCAGGCTGAGCCCCACACCAGGGTGCGGGGCAGGCTGGCAGCGAAGTCCTTCAGGTGTGCCTTGGCGGTGGCGAGGGAGTGCTGGTCGAGGCGCACCTTTGCGTAGGCGAGGTCGTCGTCGTTGAGCAGGATAAGGTCCGGGCGTGCTTTGCCCACCAGTGCGGGTACTTCGGTGCGGGGGCCGTCGACGTCGAGTTCCTCGCGGTGGGTGCGTTCCAGCTTGCCGTCACCGGAGAGCGAGTAGAAGCCGACGGCGAGGCGGTGCGGACGGAGGGTGGGTTGGACGTCGATGGCAGTCTGCAGGATCGAGAAAGCGGTGATGGTGCCTTCGGCGTCAACGGCCACCTCGGGTGCGAGGGTGTTCACGCCGGCGGTTTCGAGCCAGAGCTTGCCCCACTGGTCAAGGTCTCGGCCCGAGGCGGCTTCGAGTTCCACCATGAGGTCTGCGAGTTCGGTGTTTTTCCAGGCGTGCTTGGCGAAGTAGGTGCGGACACCGGCCATGAACTGTTCCGGACCAACCCAGGCCACCAACTGCCGGAGAACCGAGGCGCCCTTGGCATAGGTGATGCCGTCAAAGTTGACCTCGACGTCTTCGAGATTGTTGATTTCGGCGAAGATCGGGTGCGTGGTGGGCAGCTGGTCCTGCTTGTAGGCCCAGGATTTCTCCACCGAGGCGAACGTGGTCCAGGCGCGGTCAAATTCGGTGTTCTCCACTGCCGCCAGGTGCGACATGTATTCGGCAAAGGACTCGTTGAGCCAGAGGTCGTTCCACCAGCGCATGGTCACCAGGTCCCCGAACCACATGTGCGCCAGTTCGTGCAGGACTGTGATGGCCCGGCGTTCGATCTGGGCGCCGGTGACCTTCCCACGGAACACGTAGCCTTCCAGGATGGTCACTGCACCCGCGTTTTCCATGGCGCCGGCGTTGAACTCCGGGACGAACAGCTGGTCGTACTTCCCGAACGGGTAGGGGCAGCCGAACTGGGCCTCGAAGAATTCAAAACCTTGGCGCGTAAGTTCAAAGATGTTCTCGGCGTCCAGGTACTGCATCAGCGATTTGCGGGCGAACACTCCCAGCGGAATGACCCGGCCGTCGGAGCTGGTGACTTCGGAACGGACCGACTGGTACGGCCCCGCAATCAGGGCAGTGACGTAGGAGGAGAGCCGGGGTGTCGGCGCGAATTTCCATACGGAGCGTGCACCGCCGTCGTCCGCGGCCGGTGCCTCAACGGGTACCGGAGTGGGGGAGTTGGACACGACGTCCCAGTGCGACGGCGCCGTGACCGTGAACGTGAAGCTGGCCTTCAGGTCGGGCTGCTCGAAGACGGCGAACATGCGCCGGGAGTCCGGAACTTCGAACTGCGTGTAAAGGTACGCTTCCCCATCCACGGGATCCACGAAGCGGTGAAGTCCTTCGCCGGTGTTCATGTAGGGAGCATCTGCCACGATGGTCAGTTCATTCTCGGCCGCAAGCCCCGGAAGCTGGATGCGGACGCCGTCGGAGACCTCTGCAGGGTCCAGGTCGGTGCCGTTCAACCTCACGCTGTGGACTGTGTGCGTGATGGCATCGATGAACGTCGACGATCCTGCCACGGCAGAGAACTTGACAACGGTGCTGGATCCGAAGACCTCCGGGCCCCTGGTCAGATCCAGGGTGACGTCGTAGGAGTCGACAGTGAGCAGTTCGGCGCGGTTCGCGGCTTCATCGCGCGTGAGGTTCAGGCCTGGCAAGTGGTGCCTCCGGAGATCGGGATGACCGGCCGGTTCGCCGGCCGCTGGTATGAAGTTATTCTTTCACTCCGGCGGCGGAAGGCAAGGAGTGGACACCACAGTGTCGCTCCCACGGAGTAGCGTTGGATTATGGGAACGATCCGGGAAAACCTCGACGTCCGCGCCTTAAGGTTCGCGGTGGCCTTTCCTCTGCTGCTCGCCATCGGCTTCGTGGTGTGCGCCCAGATGCTCCGCAATGATCTGCCCAACCCCGTTGCGGTTATGTGGAGTGCCGACGGCGGCACGTCCTTCGCGCCGTTCGGCGCCTATGTGGCGGGCGGCGCAGCGCTCATCACCTTGTGCGGTTGGGCAGTGTTTCTGCAGGCTGTGCCCATTTCCCGGCCCGTGATCATGCGGCGCGTCATGATGGGCATCGGCCTGATGGTCAGCTTGTTCATCACCACAGTCCTGGCGGCCGGCCTGGTGGGCCAAAGCGGTGCTGCCGACGCACGTGAGTCCCATGTGGATCCGATCGTGCTGGCCATGGGCAGCGGAGCCGCGTTGGCCCTGGGAGTGGTCATGATGTTCGCGTTCAAGCCGGATCCCCGGTGGACGCGGGAAGATGACGTGGCACTCCAGGAAGAACTCCGCCTCCTCGAGGACCCGGACCTGGCCCACGACACCCTCCGGATGTGGGTACACGCCCGCAGCTCGGTGTTCGTCATGATCCTCGTGTCTGCAGTGTTCCCGGCTGCTCTGATCGCGGTCGCAGTGCCCTGGCTCGGGGCCTTGGTGGCTGCGGCAGCGCTGGTCGGGGCTTGCTTCCTGTTTGCCAGGGTTCGCGCAGACAGGGGAGGACTGCAGGTCTTCGCAGGAGGCATCGTGCGGGTCCTGACGGTTCCCGCCGTCGAGATCGCTGCGGCTGCTGCCGCGGAGGTCAAGGCCGCCGACTACGGCGGGTGGGGCTGGCGGCATCATGACGACGCCACCGCCATGCTGGTGGGAAGCGGCCCTGCCGTAGTGGTAAAGAAACTTAACGGGGGCCGCGTCGCCTTGAGCGCAGGCACGCATGCCTCAGCCGACAGACTTGCCGGAATCCTCAACAGGGCTGCCAATCGGGCCCACGATGACGGGCAGGCCCAACAACCCCGGTAGCGGTAACCTTGGTAGCGCATCCCTCAACGCCGCGCCCTGTGCTGTGCCGCTGCCCAGTGCCGAACCGGTGCGCCAGAAAAGAATGGACTTCCCGTGACTACACCCCGCGTCCACATTGCTACGGACCACGCTGGAATGGAACTGAGTGCCTACTTGGTCAACCACCTCACTGCGAAGGGCTACGAAGTGGTGGACCACGGACCCAAGGAATACGACGCACTGGATGACTACCCGTCGTTCTGCATCAACGCCGCCCTTGCAGTTGTCGCTGACCAGGAGGCCGGCGTCCATGCGCTGGGCATCGTCCTGGGTGGTTCGGGAAACGGCGAGCAGATTGCCGCCAACAAAGTGAAGGGTGTCCGCGCCGCGTTGGCCTGGAACCTTTCCACCGCAAAGCTTGCCCGTGAACACAACGACGCCAACGTCGTAGCAGTCGGCGGCCGTCAGCACACGGTGGAAGAAGCCGCGGAGCTTATTGAAGCCTTCCTGCAGGAACCGTTCAGCAACGACGAGCGCCACGTTCGCCGCATCGGCAAGATCGCTGTGTACGAAACCACCGGCGAAATCCTCCAGTAGTGCCGGAGGGGCATTCGGTCCACAGGCTGGCCCGCCAGTTCCAGGACGTTTTTGGCGGGCAGCGCCTGGAAGTCGCCAGTCCTCAAGGCCGTTTCGTGGCCGGGGCCAAGCTGCTTACCGGCCACACCATGGTGGAAGCATTGGCGCACGGGAAGCAGTTCTTCCTGAGGTTCGAGCATGGGCTTTTTTTGCACGTACACCTGGGTCTCTATGGCGCCTGGAGCTTTGGCGGGGACAGTACTTTCACCGGCGCCTCCAGTATTGGAGCTCCGCGCCGCATCGGTGAGCGGGAGAGCGGCCAGGCCTCGGACGGCGGTGATTATGCCGGTCCACCGGCTCCCGTGGGCGCCGTCCGCGTCCGGCTTGTCTCTGATCACGGCTGGGCCGATCTCCGTGGTGCCACCACGTGCGCTGCGATCACAGCTGCCGAGGCGGAAGCCGTTCTGGACCGCCTGGGGCCCGATCCCCTCCATAACCGGCCAGGGGACCGTGAGGAGTTCATTGCGCGTCTGCGCCGGCGCAAGACCGCCGTAGCCCTGCTCCTGATGGACCAGTCCGTCCTGGCCGGTGTGGGGAACATCTACCGGGCCGAAGTGCTGTTCAGGCAGGCGGTGGATCCGTGGACGCCGGGAACAGCAGTGGATGTCGAGACCGCAGGCAGGCTGTGGGACGACACAGTGTCGACCATGTCGGACGGCGTCCGCGATGGTCGGATTGTTACGACACCACCGTCACTGTGGACCGGAGGCGCCGCTTTGGCACCCGACGCCGATGCCCACTTCGTCTACAAGCGGGAGGGGATGCCTTGCCGCGCCTGCGGGACGCTGGTGGGCGTGACGGAAATCGGCGCCCGCAAACTCTATTGGTGCCCGGGCTGCCAGATCTAGCGTGGCCTTTTTGGTCCGGGCTACCCCGGCTGGAAAAAATAAAAAGCGCCCCGATCCGTGGATCGGGGCGCTTTTTATTGGAGGGGACGACGGGAATCGAACCCGCGTAATCAGTTTGGAAGACTGAGGCTTTACCATTAAGCTACGTCCCCAGGAGGAATATCCTCGTTCAGGACAACTTCCCGGTGGCTGTTGAAGCCGGGTACAACTAAACCTAATTACGGCGGCGGTGTCAAATGTGCATTCCCGGCCCGCATGCCCGTAGACTGTCCTGTGCGTTCGGGGTGTAGCTCAGCTTGGCTAGAGCGCCTGCTTTGGGAGCAGGAAGTCGCAGGTTCAAATCCTGTCACCCCGACTCTGTGTTTTGTGTCCGATTCCGGGACGCAACAGAACCCCATACCCACAAAATCAGGAGTACTTAGACTGTGAAGAGCGCTGTCGAGAACCTCACCGCAACGCGGGTCAAGCTCAACGTTGAGGTTCCCTTTGAGGAACTGAAGCCGAGCATCGATGCCGCGTACAAGACCGTTGCTTCGCAGATCCAGGTTCCCGGATTCCGCAAGGGCAAAGTTCC